>Ga0265297_10000284_pt1 | contig 168825 bp, 166 predicted proteins | sample Munlanlwell13791_FD_192502 | JGI IMG/M metagenome (GOLD analysis project Ga0265297, IMG submission 192502) | Leachate microbial communities from a municipal landfill in Southern Ontario, Canada - Leachate well 137-91 | ecosystem: Engineered > Solid waste > Landfill > Unclassified | place...
AAAAATACTTCATAAAATTGACTCATGTCTACTGTCATTGGTTTTCCCCTGGCACCTGCTGGCGCAGCTTATGAATGCTGCTGTGAAAAGCTAGTATAGCCTTATATCCATTGGCTTTGGGGGAAATTTTTGTACTAAAGTATGTGCAAATATTTGCACATACTTATGTACTGCGTACATTCACAGGCGCAGCATATGAGCGCATTGAATTACGCGCCCTCTACACCCACCAAAGATATCAGGCGTTAATTAATGTAATTAAATAATGACAAGTTAGCCAGCTTTACAAAAGACTGTTGCGCTGCTTGTAACGTGGTTTGCTGCTGGGTCAGACTCGTTACGGCTTTGGCATAATCTAAATCCTGCAAAGCTGATAACGTTTGGGTGTATTGAACATCACGGTCAGAGCCATAAGTATCCAGCGAATCCAATTCGTTAAGCTTAGAACCCGTAGATGCACGGGCAGTTAGAACATTATCCAGCGTTGCTGCTATGTTAGTGTTTGCGGTTTGCACGCCAACCGTTAAATCACTCACCGTATTAGGCGGGGTAATTGTCGTCACAGCACTCGGATTATCTAGCAGGTTAGCAAAATCGTTCAGCGTCTTAAAAATATCTTGCGCACTGGTCTGAAAAATTGCCTGCCCAGACTCACTAATCCCGATTTGACGGGTGTTGTCCACTTGCAATTGGCGCTGCCCCTGATCACCCACATAGGTAACAGTCCCAGGCGGCTGCTCAACAAAAGGTGCGGTCGTTGTGTGATAGCCAGCAAACAAATACTTACCATTGCCATCCGTCGCATTTGCCAAACCAACCATACTACTTAACTGAGCACGTATTGTTGTGGCCATGGCAGCACGATTAGCATCGCTCAAGCTAGGATTACCCGCACTCAGCACCGTAGTCTTCAGATTTTGCAGCATATCCGTTACGCTGGATAAAGTACTATCCACACTCACCAACGAATCCTTGGCATACATTCGATTGGTTGCAAATTGCGCATTGATTGATTGTGACTGCGTTACAGTCAGGACTTGCGCTGCTGCAATGGCATTCTCAGAAGGTGTAAGAAAACTTTTACCAGAGGCAATTTTTTGCTGCATTGTGTTCACAGAACTTTGCAAATTGCTGATCTGGGTACCACTTTGCTCATAAATAGTACTAGTGCTAATACGCATGACACACCTCCTTTTATCCGCCTATGGTCAATAGGGTAGAAAATAGCTGACTCGCAATTTGCATGACTTTACCTGCCGCCTGATAGGCCTGCTGGTAACGCAGCAAATTACTTGCCTCTTCATCCAAATTGACACCTGATAATGACTGCTGTGCCTGAGTCAGATTAGACAGGGTTTGCGTTTCCGCATCACTGGTCACTTTTAACTCATTCGTTTTATTACCTACAGTCGCTACCAATTGCGCAAATGCATCTTGATAATTGGCCGTACCGCCTACCAAAGTATTGGTAGTTTGCAAAGCACCTAATAACAATGCATTACGATTATCCCCTATTCCGCCTGTGTTCGGACCAACCGTAAAAGTATCGGCATTTGCAGGTGTGCCACTAATCACCATACTCATACCACCAAAACTAATCGTTGCCCCAGCAGTAAAAGGCACGGGCGAACCTGCCGGATAAGTTGTAGAGGTTCCGCCATTTGTCACCGTCACCGCTTGTGTAGCAGGGAAGCCCGTCAATTGACCAGCAGCATAAGTTAAGGTCACAGGGGCAGCTAATGGAGCGCTGAGATAACTGGCATCAACACTGCCCGCACTTATTTGACCAGAACCGGTATTAGTGGTGGGCGCAGCAGTGATTATAGGTGCAGCAGCTGCAATTAATGACGGGTCGGTGATTTTAACAGCAAACGCTGGCGCACCATTTACCGTCGGTCTGACTAAAAAACTGTCACCAGTAGCGGGCACGCCAGCAGTAGTGAAATCCACGCCATCTATAGTCTGCGGAGATGTGGTTAATGGTGTCACCACACCATCCGACATCCTCGTCACCTGATAACCAGTACCGTTGTAATTAACAGTGTAGTCGCTAGTCGTCAACGCGGACACATTGCTAATACTCGCAGTCAATGTAGCCGTACCCGTATTGTTGGTGCTCGCTGCCACAGTAGGCGTGCCTACAGCAAAGAAATCCCCGCCAGGGTTGCCGTTCAAGTCTTGCCCCAAGCGATGCTGTGCATTAAACGTGGTTGCCAAACCAATGGCCACACGCCCCAATGCATTTTTTGCAGGATCAAGTGATTGATTACGAAAGTCCAGCAAACCACCCAATGCACCGCCCGTTAAAGTAGAGCCACTTAGTATCGCAGTAGTGCCATTAATAGACTTGTAAGCAACCTCAGTTCGGCTAGGATCAGTCGGTGAAATGGCAGTGGAGAGTTGATACGTCTGGCCACCGACCACAAGCGGCTGCCCATTACCAATGAACACATTATATTGCCCATCATATTGCTTCACGACAGTGGCTTTAATTTGCTTGCTCAAATCCATGACCAATTGATCGCGCTGATCCATCAAATCATTAGGGGGCTGCCCGGCTGCGGTTGCACCCTGAGCCAACACTATGGACTGATTAAGCTGCGCAATTTGAGTTGAAAGTGAATTGATAGTACCTACACTGCTGGTGATCTGCGTATTGACACCCTGACCCATTTGATCAAGTTGAGCGCCCATGCCCTGAAAACGTGAAGCCAAGGTATTTGCAGATGACAATGAAGCTTGACGGGATGCCGCAGACGTAGGATCCGCTGACAAGCCCTGTATTCCTTTAAAGAAATTTTGCAACGTCGGTGACAGACCAGACGTCGTATTTGCCAGCATGTTATCAATTTGTGATATTTGCGTGTAATAGCTGCTAAAACCACTTTGTATTGTCTGAGAGGATCGCACTTGCGCAGCTTGAAAATCGGAATACATGCGCTGTACGTTATTGACATCAACACCGCTGCCTAAATATCCAAAACCAAAATTTTGAGCAGGAGCTGCACCTTGAACAACAACTTGACGGCTATAACCCAAGGTTGAGGCGTTCGCAATATTGTGGCCTGTGACGCTAATCCCAATCTGGGCAGCAGCCAAAGCACTTTGTCCTATGCTTAATATATTAGTAGCCATGATAGTTTACTCCTAGACATTACTTAGGTTAGCGGCATACATCTTTAAAACTTTAGCGTTATTAAGAGCGTGACACACTAATCACACTAAGGAGGTATTAATGATCTGAGTTAATTTAGCAGCATAGTGCGGATCGGTAGCATAGCCCGCACGCTGCAAACCCTGAGCAAAACCTACCGCATCTTGCCCACTGGCAATGACTTGCTGGTAACGTGGATTGCTTTTAAGCAAATGCGCATAGTCCCGAAACGAGTCAGCATAACTATCATATGCCCTGAATTTTTCTATACGACGTTGCGCGATACCATCTTTATACTCGGTGGTCACTGCATCTACTGTTTTACCATGCCATCCTGCAGTGGCTTTAATGCCAAACAGATTATGACTGGTCGTTCCATCAGAATTATTGATTTCTTTACGCCCCCAGCCACTTTCCAAAGCGGCCTGCCCAAGCATGAATTTTGCAGGAATACCTGTAGTTCGACTGGCTTCTTCGGCGTGCGCTTGCAAGCGATTTTGAAATGCTTGCACATGGGGTGCTTGTCCATTAGCGGATTTAGGTGCGACATCGGTCAAGGGAGCTGCTTGCACAGGCGCTTGCACCGCCACCGCTGGCGGCATGACAGGAGGTGCAAAATTAGATAGCTGTCGCGCCAGTACATCAGCCAGACCCAAACCTTTAGTTGCCATATTTTGGCTCAACTGTTGATCCAGCATCGAGGTATACAAGCGACTTTGATCGTTATCAAACATCCCATCTTGTGGTGTTGCCTGGCGCATGCTTTTAAGCATCATATTCATGAATACGGCTTCAAATTGCTTGGCGACGGCTTTGATTGCCTCAGGCGAGTTGTCCTTGGCCGCGCGTTTCAGTGCCGCCAACCCCTGTGGATCAGCAGAAAACTTATCTGTCATGTCCGTCGCGTTAATCATAGCAACCTCAAATTATTTCAAGATCAGCACGCAAGGCGCCTGCTGATTTCATGGCTTGCAAAATAGCCAATAAGTCCTGAGGTGTCGTCCCCATTGCATTCAACGCTTTCACCACATCAGACAACTGGGCTCCGCCTTTTAGCATCATCACTTGGCCTGGCTCACTCTTTATTTCAATATCTGACGTCTGCGTGACAACCGTTTTCCCCTTGGAGAAAGGTGCTGGCTGACTTACCTCAGGCGTGCTTTTGATAATAACTGAAAGATTGCCATGAGATACGGCGCAAGGATCCAGCATAACTGTCTGGCTCATCACCACAGACCCAGTTCTGGCATTCATAATCACTTTCGCCACACCAGGCGCAGGTGTCACATTCACCGCTTCTAATGCACCGATAAATGCAACGCGCTGATTGCTGCCCATCGGTGTGCGTACTTGTATTACCCGCCCATCCAGTGCCGCTGCAGTATCCGAACCAAAACGTTGGTTAATCGCATTAACCAGCAAACTTGCAGTAGCAAAATCAGCCTGTTTTAATTCCAAATTAATGACGTTATCCTGCCCAAGTGAATTTGGCACTGCCCGTTCTACCGTCGCACCATTCGGAACCAAGCCCACATCCAGATGATTTACCTGCGATTTTGCTCCACCGACTGCAGCCCCCGCACCACTGACCAGCACATTACCTTGAGCCATCGCATAAATTTGCCCATCGGCGCCTTTAAGCGGGGTCATCAATAACGTACCACCACGCAAACTTTTAGCGTTACCCATAGATGAAACAGTAATATCAACTGTCTGACCCGGTTGCGAAAAAGCAGGTAAAGATGACGTCACCATGACTGCGGCCACGTTTTTTAATTGCAAGGTAGTTCCCGCAGGCAAATTCACCCCCATGCCCCGCAACATGCTGGCCACACTTTGCACAGTAAAAGGGGTTTGTGTAGTTTGGTCACCACTACCATCCAGACCTACCACTAAACCATAACCCAGCAATTGGTTTTGTCGCACCCCGCCTATGTTCGCCAAGTCTTTAACTGATACGGCCTGGGCTATATTAGCCATCAGACTCAACATCACGATTAGTAGTTGCGATTGCCATATTTTCATTTTCAACATCCTATAGTTAGAAAGGCAATACACTTAGGAAAAACCGGGTCATTGCAGCCATTACAGCTGCTTTATCTATACGACTATTGGTACGGTATTCAATGCGCGCATCAGCCACTTGGGTGGAAGACACCACATTACCTGCCTGTATCGTATCCGGGCTAACCACACCCGAAAAGCGTATGTATTCGACGCCTTTATCCAGTGAAACTTGTTTTTCTCCGCTTACGACCAAGTTACCGTTAGATAAAACGTCAACCACCGTTACCGTGATAGTAGAAGTGAAATTATTGGTCGAAGATAAAGCGTCAGAATCGGCATTTTTACCGGATGTCGTTGCACTGATACCTAAACCTTGCAAGGTTTTAAGTGGCAAACCCATGACATTAGGAATGCCGGCGCTAATACTGCCAGACTTACTCCCAGAACTTGAAGCCGCCTTGCCTGCACTGGTTTTTTCTGCAATAGCAATTGTCAGCACATCCCCTACCAGACGTGCTCTTCTATCCTCAAACAGCGGACGATAATTATTTGCTTGATAAATAGCCCCATTATTTGTGCTAACTGCGGTAGGCGCAATTGGCTTGGCAGTCAGCGGCTGCTGCACAATTGATTCAGGTACGCTGCCGCATCCAGCCAGCAAAGTAAACATTACCGAAAGTATCAGCCAAGTTTTCATGATTATTCTCAATGCTCGATTACAGTTGCGTGAGTTTTTGCAGCATTTGATCTGAGGTGGTGATGGCCTTGCTGTTAATCTCGTAGGCGCGCTGTGTCGCTATCATATTAACCAATTCTTCCGCCACGTTGACGTTAGAGGTTTCAACATAGCCTTGATTTAGCAAACCTGCGCCGTTAGTCCCTGGAGTATTGGTATTGGGACTACCCGAAGCACCGGTTTCAACATACAAATTCTCACCACGACTTTCCAGGCCTGCATTGTTGATGAAGGTTGCCAATTGCAAAGAACCAACTTGAACTGCTGTCGTCACCCCGGGCTGGGTGACTGACACCGTGCCATCCTTACCTATAGTTAGGCTTTGGGCGTTCGCTGGAATAGTAATTGCTGGCTGTATGACATAGCCGCTTGAAGTCACCAGCTGACCTTGATTATCCACCTGCATAGAGCCATCCCGTGTGTAAGCGGTGGTTCCATCTGGCAATAAGACCTGGAAAAATCCGGATCCTTGTATGGCCACATCTTTGTCATTACTGGTTTGCTGCAAATTACCTTGCGTAAAAATACGCTCAGTGGCTACTGGACGTACGCCAGTACCAATTTGCAAACCGGAAGGAAGTTGAGTTTGCTGCGAAGATTGTGCACCTGGCTGACGCATGGTTTGGTATAGCAAATCCTCGAATACGGCACGTGAACGTTTAAAGCCATTCGTGCTGACGTTAGCCAAGTTGTTCGCTATCACATCCATTTGCGTTTGCTGCGCATCCAGACCAGTTCTTGCTATCCATAATGAACGTATCATGTCGTTCTCCACATAAGGGATTAAGTTTTAATATCGCCAAAAACTTCTGCAACATCACTCAGAGGATGAATGTACGATTAGCGATACTGTTTTGAGGATTATGCACCGATATTACTTAATTCAAACTAAGGATCTGACCGGCTTTACTGGCGTTGTTCTCAGCATTGGTCAGCAATTTCATTTGCATTTCAAACTGCCTTCCCAGGCTAATCATATCGACCATCGCAGATACCACGCTGACATTACTACCCTCTACAGCACCATCCACTACGCTAACATTTGGATCCGCATCAAATGGTTTACCATCTTTACCACGAAAAAAACCATCGTCACCACGCACTAAATTAGCTTCTGCGGGATTCACCAATTTAATTCGCCCAAGAATATTTACCGAAGTCGCTGCTCCCGCCTTGGGAATAGTTGAAACCGTACCATCCTTGGAAATTGTCACAGTTTCATCGGGTGGAATAGTAATAGGCCCCGATTCCCCCATAATATTCATCCCGTTCTGAGTTTGTAACAGACCATTTTCATTGATCTTGAAACTACCATTACGAGTATAGGCTTCCGCACCTTTACCCATATCAACAGCGATCCAACCCTTACCCTGCACTGCCACATCTAAATCACGCCCCGTCTGCTGAATGGGGCCTGGTGTGAAATCGGTGCCCACCGTTGAGTCCACTACAAAAGTACGTGTAGGTAAGCCGTCACTCAATACTGGAACCGCACGAAATGAGTCTAATTGTGCACGGAAGCCATTGGTCATGGCATTGGCAAGATTGTGCGAAACATTGCTCTGTTGCTCTATGACATGTTTCGCACCTGTCATTGCGGTGTAAATCAGCCTATCCATGACTTGTCTCCTTCAACTCGACACTATTAACGCAAGTTCACCAGCGTTTGCATGACCTGATCCATTGTTTTAATCGTCTGTGCATTAGCCTGATAATTGCGCTGAGCAGTAATCATGTTGACCAGCTCTGCCGTTAAATCCACATTGGAGTCCTCGGTAGCAGAAGATTGCAGCACGCCCAACGGCCCTGAACCTGGCGAACCTACCAGCGGCGCACCTGAAGCAGCGGTTTCTGACCACACGTTGTTACCTAGTGGCTGCAAACCATTGGGGTTGGCGAAATTAGCCAACACCATCTGCCCTAAAGTGGCAGATTGACCATTGGTATAACGCCCTACTATCATGCCATCGCTACTGGTATTAAAACCATTCAGCTTGCCCGAAGTATAACCATCCTGTTTCAACGAATTCACACTGAAAGTAGATCCAAACTGCGTAGTGCCTGTAAAATCAACACTGATAGTCAATGGCGTGGCAGCCCCTGTAGTCACTGGAACCGCAATAGACAAAGGAGATCCTGAAGTCAGCGCACCTGCGCTATCAAATGTAAGCGTTCCTTGCACTGTAGGCGCCCCTATGGCAACGCCATCCCCCGAGGCATAGACATCCCACGTATTAGAAGCGGTTTTAACATAAAAAGTCTGTACGTTATGTGAATTACCCAGACTATCAAACACTGATACGGATGTTGCATTGTTATAACTTGTTGGATCTGCGATATTAAATGGTGTTGTCGTAGGGACTGCATCCCCAGAATTCAAATTCAACACAGCATTAACGGTAGAAGTGACTTTCGGCGCAAGATCTGCTGTGTTAATAAACAAATCTGAAGGAGCACCTGTCGATAACACCCCATTTGCATTCGCTGTATAACCAGTTAAACGCAAACCATTTGAGTTAACAATATAACCCGACTTATCCAATTGAAATTGGCCATTTCGTGAATAACTGACAGTACCATTATTACTCAATCGAAAAAAACCACCGCCATTGATTGCGATATCAAGCGGGTTATTGGACGACGTAATATTCCCCTGGGTAAATTGCTGCGCCACTTGCGACACTTTGGTTCCTATACCAACTGGTGACGAACCCGCTCCTGTTAACGAGCTGGCATAAACATCGGCAAATTGTGCCTGAGATTGCTTAAAGCCAACTGTTCCAGAGTTAGCCACGTTATTACCAATAACTTCTAAATTTTTAGAAGCGGCATTCAATCCGCTCAATCCTTGTTGGAATCCCATTTTATGCTCCTTAGATTAAAGAATTTGACGTATATCAGCCATGCTGACCGCACCCAAACCAGGCACAGTCAACTTAACCCCTTGTGCGTTGCTGGCAACGCTTGCTACCTGCCCATACGCCAAAGTTTGTGCACTCACTACTTGCGAACCCTGTAACGCGGTCACTTTAAAACTATATGCACCATCCGCCGCTTGAGCACCACTATCCGTCGTACCATCCCACTGCAACGGTAACAATCCCGCCTGTTGTGCACCCACATCAAAACTATGGACGGGCTGACCATTGGCATCCAGCACGGTAACATTGACGCTATCTGCATTACTTGCCAAATCAACACCGAATAAAGCACTACCTCTTGTCAAATTCATACTTGAACCATCCACCATCACACCACGCCCTATCATGCTGGCGGCTTGCAATGTTTGCGTAGATTGATAGCTCGCTATCATCGACTCTAATGTTGAATTCATCTTTTCAATGCCGGATACAGTAGACAACTGAGCTAATTGGCTAGTCACCTGTGCGTTATCCAGTGGGTTAAGCGGATCTTGATTTTTCATCTGCGTCACCAGCAGCTTCATAAACTGATCCTGAGCTGCTGCGGCTGTACCTGACGCGGCAGTCTGACTGGGATTCATAGTTGCTAATAAACTGGATGAAACGGTATTGGTCTGCACTGTGCTCATGGTCGACTCCTGGGTTACTGACCGATAGTCAGGGTTTTTAGCAACATGGATTTAGCCGCATTCATGGTATCCACATTTGTTTGATAAGAACGTGAAGCCGAAATCATATTGACCATCTCCTCCACCACATTCACATTAGGCATGGCGACATAGCCTTTTTCATCCGCCAATGGACTTTTAGGGTCATACATCATTTTGGGTGGCGATTTATCTTCAACCACCTGCAGCACTTTCACCCCCGTTGCCTCCGCCCCATTCACTGGTACGGCAGAAAACACCACTTGTTTGGCTTTATAAACTTGCCCTGTCGAACTGGTTGCGCTATCGGCATTTGCCAGATTGCTCGCCACCACGTTCAAACGCTGCGACTGCGCGCTCATGGCCGAACCGGCCACATTAAAAACACTAAATAATGACATAATGATTACCCCTGTATCGCCGCTAACAGATTTTTGATCTGACCGGTCATCATGGTTAAACTCGCCTCATAACGCAGTGCGTTGTCAGTAAATTGATTGCGTTCCACATCCATATCTACCGTATTACCATCCACACTACCTTGGTGTATTGCACGATATTGCAAAGGCACACCGCCGATGGCTGCATTACTACCTGCTGACAAGTGCGCTGGATTGGTTGTACTCAACACCGCTGCACTCGCACTCGAAGGCGCCAATGCCTGTTGCATGGCTTGCGAAAAATTAAAATCACGCGCCTTGTAATTAGGCGTGTCTGCATTGGCAATATTAGAAGCCAATACTTGCTGGCGCTGTTCCCTGAGCCTTAACGCGACTTCCTGGAACTGCATATTGTTATCAAATTTACCTATCATGTTTTTCTCCATGGCACGATGGCACACATACATTGAATTAATGATAGCGCCTCAGCCAAAATGCAAACGCTCAAATAAGCGCCTATTCCAAGTGCTATTCTGCGCTTTAGTGATAACGTATCAATTTATGATAGAGTCAGAAAAAAGGGGCACGCGGCAATGAGGTTATTAATAATTCTATGTTTACTTCCAGCGCTGAGCTGGGCTGAGCCTGTACAACAAGATAGCAACAGTATTTTGCGTACGGTCACGCAATTTTTACAGACCCAATCCGTGGGACTACCAGGGAAGATAAAAATCACATTGGGGCAAATCGACAGCCGACTCAGCCTATCGCAATGCGCCAACATGGAAGCATTCATGCCTAATGGCAGCCGTATCTGGGGCAAGACCACTGTCGGTGTACGCTGCACGGCACCAACTAACTGGACGCTATTCGTCCAGGCTGACGTTAGCGTCACAGGCAATTATGTAGTGAGTGCCGCACCATTGGCGCGTGGACAAATATTGGAGAATGAGCAACTCAGCATGGCAATAGGCGATTTAACCAAATTGCCCAACGGCGTAATTACCGACAAGACTCAGGCTGTTGGTAAAACCATGACCGTTTCTATTCCCGCAGGGACACCACTACGCTCAGATGCGCTGCGCGTACAAGCCGCCATCCAACAAGGCCAGAATGTACGGTTAATCACGCTGGGAAACGGTTTTGAAGTTAGCACGGAAGGACACGCTTTAAATAATGCGAATGCAGGTCAACCCGTACAAATAAGACTGGCAAACGGGCAAGTAGTTACTGGTACAGCCAAACCTGATGGCACCGCAGAAATACCTAATTAAGGGGCTTAGAAATCATATAAAAGCTGTAGTCGTGATTTTATTTATTGTTTTTGCAAAATTCAGTTAAAGTTTATTGAGAACCTGCCGACAATCCATATGTAGTTCAGAATACCTGAACCTTGATTGAAAGAAGATTATCATGAAAATTACTGACTCTATCAAAAACATAGCGAATGCGTCTGTGGGGAATACGGCCACAAACAGTACTAAGAGCAGCGAAAGAACCACTGCTGCGCCAAGTAGCAACATGGGCGCAAAAGTAACTTTATCGCCACTCTCATCTCAGCTACAAGCACTACAGGTTCAGATTGCAGGTACCAGTGCATTCGATACTAAAAAAGTTGAGGCGATTAAATTAGCTATTGCAGACGGTCAGTTCCAGGTTGACTCAGGCAAAATAGCGAATGAATTAATTACTTCAGTGAGAGATTTATTACAATCTAGAAATGGGTAGGTATGAGCACTTTTGGCACGAGATTATTAGCAAATTTAACGGATGAACAGCAAGCCATTACTCAACTCGTTGAATTAATTCAGCATGAACAGACTACGCTGATTGCAGCTGATATTGAAGCCATAGAACCCATCACCAAACAAAAGGCAGGCTTAATTGCCAAGCTGGCAGAGTTAGCCAATAAGCGGCATTTGATTTTAGCAACAGCAAATTGCCAACCTGACGAAACAGGCATGCAGGCATGGATAGAAAAAAACAATGCACATGAAGTAAATACAGCATGGCAGGCACTAATGCAACAAGTTAAAGCCGCAAAACTACTCAATCAAACCAACAGCTTGCTAGTCAATACTCACCTGGCCCGCACACAAAATTCACTCAACGTATTACGTGGCAGCAACAAATCAGGCAGCGTTTATGGTCCTGATGGCCAAACCAGCAGCACCTCTAAAGCGCGCCCTATCGTTAGCGGATAGAACGCACCAAGCTAACTAAACGACTTCACCCCATAGATCATGTTCGCCGCTGTCGGTAATTTCCACCGTCACAAACTCTCCCACAACTAAATCTGTACCATCCTCAATGACGACCACACCGTCTATCTCAGGCGCATCAGCATAACTGCGACCTATTGCACCTTCCACACCTATTTCATCAATTAACACCGTCATGGTTTGACCAATACGCGCAGCCAGACGGTCGGCGCTGATATCAGCTTGACGTTCCATCAGCCGCGCGCGACGCTCTTCTTTGACTTCTTCAGGTACGTGATCCGGCAGTGCATTAGCGGTCGCACCTTCGACAGCAGAGTAAGTAAAGCACCCTACCCTGTCTAATTCAGCAGCATCGATAAAGTCCATTAACTGCTGAAAGTCCTCTTCGGTTTCACCGGGAAAACCGGTAATGAACGTACTGCGGATTACCAGTTCTGGACAAATCTCACGCCAGGCGCGAATGCGTGCCAGGGTATTTTCTGCTGCAGCCGGACGCTTCATCGCCTTCAAAATACGCGGACTGGCATGCTGGAACGGAATATCCAGATAAGGCAATATCTTGCCTTCTGCCATCAATGGAATAATTTCGTCCACATGTGGGTAAGGATATACATAGTGCAAACGTACCCAGATATCAAGCTCGGACAAGGCCGCCGCCAATTCTGTCATGCGTGTACGTATTGGGCGGCCTTGCCAAAAACCAGTTCGATATTTCACATCCACGCCATATGCGCTGGTATCTTGCGAAATCACCAATAACTCTTTCACGCCGGCGTCAGCCAAACGCTCCGCTTCCTGCATGACATCCCCAATAGGACGACTCACCAAATCACCACGCATAGATGGAATAATGCAGAAGGTACAACGGTGATTACAGCCCTCAGAAATTTTCAGGTAGGCATAATGATCAGGGGTGAGGCGAATCCCCTGAGGTGGCACAAGGTCCAAATAGGGATCGTGTGGTTTGGGTAAATGTGCGTGCACTGCAGCCATCACTGCCTCAGTTGCATGCGGACCGGTAACTGCCAGCACACTAGGATGCGCAGCTTTTACCACATCTGCTTTGGCACCTAAACACCCGGTGACAATAACCTTGCCGTTTTCTGCCAATGCTTCGCCTATCGCATCCAGCGATTCTTCGACAGCGGCATCAATAAATCCACAAGTATTTACCACCACTAAATCCGCATCATGATAATTCGGCGAAATCAAATAGCCTTCAGCGCGTAATTCAGTCAGAATACGCTCTGAATCAGACGATGCTTTAGGGCAACCTAGCGATACAAAACCAACTTTGGGTATGGTATTCATTTAATTCCACTTTCTCATGTACATTATATTTTTTGCGTTTGCTTATATCTGGATTATGTTAATTGTCACTGCAACCAGCTGGTTCAAGGCTGCAGTGGTATTTATTTTCGGTGGCGTATTGATGACCGTGGTTTACTATTTACTGGACACGCCAGGCCGTAAGCACCGCCGCATTGCCCGCGAAGCGGAAGAAGACGCGGCAAATAATGATCAGGCGTAGCCTCGCGCCAGCCATTCTGTAACCGCAATCGTCGTCACACCCGCTGCTATCAATAGCGCCTGCTCCAATGTTGCCGCCAAGCCTACTCGCTTATGCAAGCCAGGGATTAAATCCGCCACAGCAACGTAAATCATACTCGCCGCCGCCAATCCTAAAAATATCGGTATTAGATTTTGCATGGACTGCAAAGCAAAATACGCCAACAAACCGCCTATCAATGTTGCAGCGCTCGACAATAAATTAAACGCCAAAGCCCGCGCCTTGGTATAACCAGAATGCAACAGTATCAAAAAATCACCGACTTCTTGCGGTATTTCGTGCGCAATAATCGCCAGCGCAGTGACTATACCCAGTTGTACATCTGCCATAAAAGCTGCGGCAATCAATACACCGTCAACAAAATTATGAAATGTATCGCCAACCAATATCATTAAACCGCTGCGCCCGTGATCATGCCCGGTATGTTGATGCACTACGCCGTGATTCTCACAGCTATCATGATGGCAATGCCGCCACAGCACCAGTTTCTCAAGCACAAAAAAACCAAAAATCCCTATCAGGACTGTCGTTGTCGTCGCGCGCGCATCACCTGAAACCTCTATCGCATGCGGCAGTATCTCCAGGAACACCGCACCCAACAAGGCACCGATGGCGTAGCTCACCAGACCGCCAACCCAACTCGGGCGGGCCGCAAAGGCAAACACCGCCGCCGCGATGACACTTAATGCCCCACCAAACAAACTGCTAACCACTATCCAGGCAAGTATCGACATAAAAGCTAAAACTGAAATAAAGCGTGATTATACGGGATAAGCATACATTCTGCCGTCATGACACGGGGGCATCCGCAATCCAAATCAAACTTGCCATACGCCCAGTCACCCCGTCACGCCGATATGAGTAAAAACGTTCAGCATCGCTATAGGTACAGAAATCACCACCATAAATTTGAGCAATCCCCATCTGCTTCAGACGCAATCGCGCCAAGGCATAAATATCTGCCATCCACTTATTAGACCCAGCACCCCGAAAAGCACTTGCTGCAGATGGCATATCCGCGACAAATGCGGTTCTCACCTCGCTACCCACTTCAAACGCATTCGCGCCGATTGCCGGGCCCATCCATGCCATGATCTGCTCAGGCGGATGCGCCATCGCTGCGACGGTTTCTTCCAAAACGCCGGCCAACAATCCACGCCAGCCCGCGTGAGATGCCCCGACCACTGATCCATCTTGCGCACAAAACAGCACGGGTAAACAATCTGCCGTCAGCACTGCACAAACAACATGGGGTTGCGTCGCAATCGACGCATCCGCCGCAACACGCTCATTTAAATTATCCGCATACGCAACTGTCGTGCCATGCACTTGCTGTAACCAACGCGGCTCACTTGGCAAATCCTCGCGTAAAATTCCGCGATTTTCAGCCACATCGACCATGCTATCTCCGACATGATCACCCAAATTCAATCCTTGATAAGCACCAACACTCACACCTTCAGCACGTAACGTCGACAAAGCTTGCACTTGACTAGGCGCAGGCCAGTCGGGATAGATATATTTCATAACAACTCAGCGCTTTCCAAACAATTCAATAGCTCAACAAAATCAGCAGGTGGATCTATCTGCCACAGCATAGACTCGCCCGTAACAGGGTGTACCAAACCCAATTGTGCTGCGTGTAATGCCTGACGCGGAAAGTCACGCACACATGGCAATGCACTGTTTTGCCCACGATGATAAGTGCTGTCACCGACTAACGGGTAACCTATGGACAGCATATGCACGCGTATCTGATGTGTACGCCCAGTTTCCAATGCACAACGAAGCAGGCTATGTCGGGCAAAACGCCGCAACACGGTATAATGCGTCACCGCCTCACGACCATTATTTACCACCGCCATTTTGACACGCTGCGTAGGATGCCGGCCGATTGGCGCATCGACCACCCCGTCATGTTCAACCACGCCATATGTCACCGCCAAATATTCACGTTTGACACTACGTGATTGCAATTGCCGCACTAAATGTGTCTGCGCAATCAGCGTTTTGGCTACCACCATCAAACCGCTGGTATCTTTATCCAGTCTGTGCACAATACCTGCGCGTGGAATATGGGTGATTTCGGGAAAATGGAATAGCAGCGCGTTAAGCAGCGTTCCCTGCCAATTACCACTACCGGGATGCACTACCAAACCCACCGGCTTATTGAGCACTAAAATACTGTCGTCTTCATAAATGATATCCAACGCAATATCTTCCCCCAACGCTGGCAACTCAGCGGGGTGAGCCTCCGGGTAGACCTGTACTTTTTCGCCACCCCATACTTTATCTTTGACGCCCAATACTCGCCCGTTTACCTGAACCAATGATTGTTTAATCCAATCTTGTATCCGGCTACGCGAGTATTCAGGCATCAAAGCTGCCAGTGCACTGTCCAAACGCATACCTCCACTCGAAAAAGGAATTTCCAATTCGATAGCGGCATCCATGTTTAATGTATAATCTGTTAACTGTTTTTCGGAAGATGTCATGAAACGAATTTTACTTGTTTTACTGCTCGTTGGGTTAGCCGGTTGTAGCAGCACCCCCACAACCAACGATGAAACCAAAAATTGGTCTGCGCAAAAAATCTACGCGGAAGCCAAAGGTATGTTGAATTCAGGCAGTTACGATAAAGCTATCAAGCTATTCGAAACCCTGGAAGCACGCTATCCGTATGGTCGCTACTCACAACAGGCGCAGCTTGAAGTCGCTTATGCGTATTACAAAGACAATGAGCCGGTGTCTGCCGTTGCTGCATGTGATCGATTTATCAAGCTGCATCCAAACCACCCCAATGTCGATTACGCATACTATTTAAAGGGCCTGGCTAACTTTACCGAAGACCAAAGTTTGTTTGCGCGTGTTGCCGATCAGGACATGACTGAGCGCGACCCTCGCTCTGCCAGCAATTCCTACGCGGCGTTTCAAGAACTGTCCACCCGTTTCCCCGACAGCAAATATACCCCCGACGCCATTGCCCGGATGAAATATTTGATTGATGCCTTGGCTATGCATGAAGTCCATGTAGCCCAATATTATTACAAACGGGGCGCTTACGTTGCTGCTGCCAACCGCGCGCAATATGCGCTCAAGACCTATCCACAAGCACCTGCTAACGAGCTTGGCATCGCCATTATGGTGAGATCTTATGATGCATTAGGCACGAATGATTTACGTGACGATGCGCTACGCGTGTTAAAACTCAACTTCCCCAAGAGCAAATACATCACGGGCAATTTTGACAAAACCAAACCTTGGTGGCGTTTCTGGGAATTATAAGTAATGAGTAAATTGGTTCTCTTTGACCTAGATAATACTTTGTTAGCAGGCGATTCAGATTACGAATGGGGGCAATTCCTCATCAAACGCGGCATCGTTGATCGTGACCTGTATGAAGCCAAGAACGAACAGTTTTACCAGCAATATAAAGCTGGCACATTGGATATCCATGAATTTCTGGATTTCCAACTCCGTCCGCTCGCACTGCACAGCAGGGCTCAGTTAGAAGCGTGGCATGCTGATTTTATGCGTGACAAAATCATGCCCATGATGACCATGGCAGCACGCAATCTGGTTACACGAGCACTGGCTGAAGCAGATTTGGTAGCCATCATCACGGCGACTAACAGCTTTGTCACCGCACCTATCGCTCAAGCGTTTGGCATCCCTCACTTGATAGCAACAGAACCGGAGCAAATCAACGGCGAATTCACAGGAAAAGTTGCAGGTACACCCAGCTTCCGTGAAGGTAAAGTCACACGACTAAATGATTGGCTAGCAACGCATAACAAGCAACTCAAAGATTTTAACGAAAGTTGGTTTTATAGCGACTCGCTGAATGATTTACCGTTGCTGGAATTAGTTAGCCACCCTGTTGCAGTTGATGCCGACCCTACGCTGAAAGCCCACGCAAACAAATTAGGCTGGCCTAGCATCAGCCTACGTCAATAAGATCACATGATTAAAAAATTCATCAATCGGGTATTAGGCAAAAAACCGAAACAAAAAACTCGCTTACTACGCATACCTGTCAGCCAACATAAACTTACCCGCGAACAAATCCTGCCATGCGCGCTTAAAGTTACTGACACGCTGCAGCAGGCTGGCTACAGCGCATTCGTCGTTGGTGGTGCGGTGCGAGATTTACTCATCGCCAAAACGCCTAAGGATTTTGACGTCGCCACTAATGCCACCCCTGAACAAGTGCGCGATCTATTCCGCCGCTCACGCATCATAGGCCGGCGTTTCCGTTTGGTGCATGTCATGTGCGGCAACGACACCATAGAAGTTTCTACTTTCCGCGCCAGTGCAGCAACCGAAGAAGACGACACCAAACAAATCACCGACGATACAGGCCGCATTGTCAGAGACAATGTCTTTGGCGATCAAGAAAGTGATGCAGAACGCCGTGACTTCACCGTTAATGCACTCTATTACGATCCCAGTACCGAAGAAATACTTGATTACCGTGGCGGCGTGGCCGACATTAACAACAAAATACTGCGCATCATCGGTGACCCGGCCACTCGCTACCGTGAAGACCCGGTACGCATGATGCGTGCCGCCCGTTTTGCCGCCAAACTGGATTTTCATATTGACGAAACTACACGTGCGCCGATAGCTGAGCTCGCTGATCTGCTCGGCAATGTACCGCCGTCACGCATGTTTGATGAAATGCTCAAACTGCTGCTCTCAGGTCATGCTTTGCGCGCTGTACACCAACTTCGCGCCGAAGGTCTGCATCATGGCATATTGCCGATGCTGGATACCATACTCGAACAAGAGCACGGCAAACGTTTCATCAATGCTGCATTGCACAACACTGATCTCCGCCTCCAGGCAGGCAAGTCAGTTTCCCCTGCATTCTTATTCGCCAGCTTGCTGTGGCACGAATTACAAATCAATTATCACAAACGCCTCAGCCGAGGCGAGCTTGCCATGCCCGCTTTTAATGAAGCCATGGATGACACACTAAACCAGCAACGTAACCGCCTTGCAGTACCGCGTCGTTTAGATGGCATGATGAAAGAAATCTGGAGCTTGCAAGCACGTTTTGAACAGCGTTCAGGTAGCCGGCCCTACCGTTTGCTAACCCATCCGCGCTTCCGTGCGGGTTATGACTTTTTGTTGTTGCGTGCCGAAAGCGGAGAAGTCGCCACTGAACTGGGTGACTGGTGGACTACCTTTCACACTGCAGATGAAGACACTCGCGCCAGCATGCTGCTCAAAGAGCCTGTCAGCGCGAACAAACCCAAACATCGCCGCCGTACTAAAAAACCCGTCATTGCTGCTGCCCATGAATAAAAATCCAGCCCATGCGTATATCGCACTGGGAAGTAACTTGGCTAATCCTGCGCAGCAGGTTATACGTGCATTTGCCGCGCTAAACGGATTGCCCAACAGTCAATTGCTGGCGCGCTCATCGCTCTATTTAACCGCGCCAGTAGGTTACGCTGATCAACCTGATTTCATCAACGCGGTCGCGCATATCAGTACCGAACTTACCCCTGCACAACTACTCAGCGCCGTGCTTGATGTAGAACATCAGTTTGGACGCGAACGCACGTTTCAAAATGCACCACGTATTTTGGATTTGGATGTTTTGCTTTATGATGATACACAACAGCATGAAGCCGGCTTGACGCTACCGCATCCACGCATGCATGAACGCGCATTCGTCCTAGTCCCACTCGCGGAAATCGCACCTGATTTAGTGATACCTGGACGCGGTCATCTCAGCACCTGGTTACAAGCCGTGCAAAATCAAGATTTACACAAAGTTGCCGATAACTGGCAACCGAGCGAACGATAGGCCGCTATGACTAATTTAATCACCCTACAACAACGTGCCTTACAAGGTGAAAAGCTCGCAGTTCTCACCTGCTATGACGCGAGCTTTGCCAGCCTTCTGGCCAGCGCAGGAATAGATGCAATTTTAGTAGGCGACTCTCTCGGCATGGTCATACAAGGACAACGCTCCACCCTTCCTGTCACCCTCGCCGACATGGTCTATCATACTAAGGCTGTTGCTTTGGGCGCACCGGACACCTTTATCATTACCGACTTACCATTTGGCAGTTACCAGGCCAGTCCAGAGCAAGCACTCATCTCCGCCAGCGCACTCATGGCAGCGGGTGCGCATTGTGTGAAACTGGAAGGTGGCGCCGTTATGGCCGAAACCATTGCTTTCCTCACCCAGCGCGGTATACCTGTGTGCGGACATTTGGGCTTACTACCCCAGTCAGTCAACACCTTAGGTGGCTATAAAGTTCAAGGAAAATCCGATATAGCGGCACAACAGCTCATCGCCGATGCTGAATTGCTCACAGCATCAGGCGCAGCCATGATCGTGCTGGAAGCTATCCCTGCGACACTGGCAGCACAAATTACCAGCAGCATCACAATCCCGACCATAGGCATAGGCGCGGGTGTGGATTGCAACGGACAGGTACTGGTGCTCTACGACATGCTAGGCTTGGGCAAACCACCACGCTTTAGCCATAATTTTTTACTATCCACCAACAGCCTGCATGAGGCGGTTGCTGCCTATGTTGAAGCCGTTAAAACCGCCAACTTCCCCACTGAACAACACAGTTTCAAATGAAAATTTTACATACCATCGCCGAGCTCCGCGCCTGGCGTGAGCAGCACGACCAAGTCAGCTTCGTTCCTACCATGGGTAATTTGCATGAAGGTCATCTCGCGCTGATCAAACTCGCGCAACAACACGCGCCAACCGTTATCGTCAGCATCTTCGTCAATCCGCTACAATTTGGCGCCGGAGAAGATTACACCCGCTATCCGCGCACGCTGGAAGCCGATGCCGCCAAACTCAGCGCAATCAACGTAGATACCATCTTCGCACCCAGTGTTGAAGAGCTATATCCGCACCCCCAACGCTACCACATCACCCCCCCAGCACTCGCCAACACCCTGTGCGGCGCATATCGCCCCGGACACTTTGAGGGTGTGGCAACAATAGTGATGAAGCTGTTTCAAATTGTGCAGCCTCAAGTCGCCGTGTTTGGTAAAAAAGATTACCAGCAACTCACCATCATCCGTGGCATGGTTGAAGACTTCGCTGTTCCAGTCACCCTTATCGCTGGCGAGACCATACGTGCCGCTGATGGACTTGCACTGTCGTCACGCAATGGATTTCTCAGCCCTGCCGAACGCACACTCGCCCCAGCCTTGCACCAGCAGCTGACCAACATCCAGCTTGCCCTGCAAGATGGTGCACGCGATTACACACAACTTCAACTCGACGCCAGCGACGCCCTTATCAAGCAAGGTTGGCGAGTGGATTACATCACCATCTGCGACACACAACTCAACCCTGCCAACGCACAAACACTATCATGGGTAGTGTTGGGCGCAGCGCATTTGGGAACGACAAGACTGATAGATAATGTGGTGGCTGCGCTTTAGTACTCAAGACTAAGCGTGATTGATCCGTAGCCAGGATTGGTGGATTGCGTTATAAACTCCTTGCTGCTGACATAATGAGCATAGGTAATTTGTCCACCTTGCCATTGCCAGGCCACGCCCGCAGCAATATTCCCCACCAGATACTTTTTGTCGACACTGTGACTAGTGTCGAAAGTATTGCCATCCAGAAATATATCCCGCGCAACTAACCGTGCATCGGTGGATAAAAATACGAGCCAACCACCTGCGGAAAAACGGCGCTTAGCTGCGTCCTCCAGTGGTGCATTACTGTCACCGGCAGAACGTATCGGCGAGGTACCAAAGTCGTTAGGCAAGCGATTACCTGCCCGTATCTCGAAGCCAGTATTCAAATAGGTTGCGATATTACCCAAGCTGGCACCATAGTGGGTGATAGCATCGAATTGTGGCCAGGTGTTACTTACCCATATTTTGTTTCTGCGCTCAGCGACGACTTGTATACCCAATTCGTTATGCAGTTGATTGTTCCAACCATTGAAACGGGGTATGTCACGCAAGTCATGAATAAAATCCTGAGTTTGCTTGCCTAATGATGCCGGACCAACCATGCCTATGTTGACCTGTATCGTATCCATTTGCTTAGGATCACGTTCGTTGTAACCCAGCCCTAGATAAAGCCAGCCTGCATAAGGCCTATCATTGTGAATCACATCGGTACGCGTTTTGTCCAGCGGGGTGTACATGGATTGCCCTAAGGTCACCACCATGTTGCGCGAAACATATCCAGTCGGGTGTATCCCATTAATCAGTCGATTCAGGCGCCGCACTGATAAGGGCAGGCAAGGATCGTTCACATAGTCTTTCAGGTTCGCAGATACCCAGGACAATTTGACGCCGTTGGTATAACCCTGATCCGAGCCGTTGAATAAATCATTTTCAAAATGGACATTGTAAATTTCAGGATGTCGAGCGAGCGCAGCAATGCCCGGCTGTGCTGTACCACAGATGTCAGACAAGTCCTCAGCAGCCTGCGCGGAATTGATGGCTAGCAACAAGACGCCAGTGAGCATGAAAAATTGGGCAATACTAGGCTTGAGAGTAGATGGCATAAGTCCTAAGAATCCTGTAATGAACAAAATTCAAGGCATGAACTTGGCTCAGTGTAGTAAATGTAATGCGGTAGTTAAGCTGTTTTTATAACACACATAGTCCTGAGAGGAATAAATCATATGTGCACTTAGCCAGATAGTGACATAGTTTGCGAATTGATGCGCATTAAAATGAATTATTCTAGCTATTTATGCAGGATGCCAGATTCGAAATCTGACACTAAACGAGAACAGTTAAAGTTAATTAACCAGAAACATCCAGAACTACAGGGTTATAAAGTAAGTTCAAACAATCGAACAGCTTGTATCAAAATCAGAGAGTCATAACGACCTTGGCAGATAATTACTCATCTGCCAAGGTCGCATAACACTTATTCCGTACGCATCTGCGGGAACAGCACCACATCACGTATGCTTGCGCTGTCAGTCAGCAACATGACCAATCTATCTATACCGATACCACACCCGCCTGCTGGTGGCATACCATATTCCAGCGCACGAATGTAATCAGCGTCATAATGCATCGCTTCCTCATCGCCCGCTTCTTTTTGCGCGACTTGCTCCATGAAACGGGCTGCCTGATCTTCAGCGTCGTTCAGCTCGGAAAAGCCATTGGCTAACTCACGCCCTACCATAAACAACTCAAAGCGTTCGGTAATCTCAGGCTGGCTGTCTGAACGACGCGCCAACGGCGAAACTTCGGCAGGATAATCGATGATGAAAGTCGGTTGTATCAGCAGCGTCTCTGTGGTTTCTTCAAAGAAACTCAGCTGCAAGCCGCCCAAGCCATCGGTTGCGCGGTATTTTCCCTTGTTGCTCTCAAACCAATTGATAAGCCAGTCGCGGTCATTCAACTGCACATCGGTATATTCAGGGTGATACTTTTGTATCGCTTGGGTAATCGTCAAACGGTCAAATGGCTTGCCTAAATCCACTATCGTTCCGTTATAGCTCACCTGTTCACTACCGGTCGCCACACGCGCAGCTTCGCGCAACAGCGATTCGGTAAAGTCCATCAAATAACGATAATCCCGATAAGCCTCATAGAATTCCATCATGGTAAATTCAGGATTATGCCGTGTCGACAAACCTTCATTACGGAAATTACGGTTGATTTCAAACACCTTTTCCATGCCACCCACGACCAAACGCTTCAAATACAGCTCAGGTGCGATGCGTAGAAACAGCTCCATATCCAGCGCATTGTGGTGCGTCTGAAATGGCTTGGCCGCAGCACCGCCGGGAATAGGATGCATCATCGGTGTTTCAACTTCGAGGAAACCGTGCGAGATCATGAACTGACGTATTGCCTGCACAATCTTGGAACGGGTCAAAAACACATTACGCGAATCTTCATTCGTCATCAAGTCAACATAACGCTGACGATATTTCTGTTCCTGATCAGTTAACCCGTGAAATTTCTCAGGCAATGGCCGCAAAGACTTGGTCAATAAACGCACACTCTTGGCTTGCACCGTCAGCTCGCCAGTTTTGGTCCTGAACAACGTGCCCGTCGCCGCAACGATATCGCCTAAATCCCAATGTTTGAATGCGCCATGCACATCTTCGCCAACATTGTCATTGCTGACATAAATCTGCAACTGACCGCTCATGTCTTGCAAGGTCGCGAAACTGGCTTTACCCATCACACGCTTTAACATCATGCGACCTGCAAATTGCACTTGAATCTGCTCAGCTTCCAAAGCCTCTTTGCTGTGTGCAACATATTGCGTATGAATATCGCCTGCGTAATCTTTACGCTCAAAATCATTCGGGAAGGCCACGCCTGCTGCACGCAGCGCAGTCAACTTAGCGCGACGTTCGGCAATCAGTTGATTTTCGTCTTGTTGTTGTACGATCTCGGTCATGCTTAAACCCCTTGTTTCAAACTGGCTATAATAAATTCGTCCAAATCACCATCGAGGACTTTTTGAGTATTGGATATCTCCACACCCGTGCGCAAATCCTTGATGCGCGACTGATCCAATACATATGAGCGGATCTGATGTCCCCAGCCTACGTCGGACTTCCCGGCTTCCAGCTTATCCTGCTCGACCTGGCGTTTGCGCAGCTCGGCTTCGTACATACGTGACTTCAGCATGGACATGGCTTCGGCGCGGTTTTTATGTTGCGACCTGTCATTTTGGCACTGCACCACGATGCCCGTGGGAATATGCGTAATCCGCACCGCTGAGTCAGTTTTGTTAATATGCTGACCACCCGCACCACTGGCGCGATAGGTGTCGATACGCAAATCCGCAGGGTTAATATCAACTTCGATGGAATCATCAACTTCAGGATAAACGAACACACTGGCAAAGGAGGTATGGCGTCCACCAGACGAATCAAATGGCGATTTACGCACCAGTCTATGTACGCCCGTTTCAGTACGCAGAAAACCATAAGCGTATTCACCATCAACTTTAATACTGGCAGACTTCACCCCCGCCACATCGCCATCGGAAACCTCAAGCACTTCAGGCTTAAAGCCTTTGCGCTCGCAATAACGCAGATACTGGCGCAACAACATCGAAGCCCAGTCGCAAGCTTCAGTACCACCTGCGCCAGACTGGATGTCGATAAAGCAATTATTTGGATCCATGGGATTAGCAAACATACGGCGGAATTCCATGCCTTCGACCGTACTCGCCAGCGCGGCAACATCTGTTTCTACCGCTTCAAGCGTCTCGTCGTCATTTTCTTCGCGCGCCATGTCGAATAAATCACGCCCGTCACGCAAACCTTGCGTCAGGCTCTGCAGTGTCAACACGACATTTTCCAGCGATTTTTTCTCGCGGCCTAATTCCTGCGCACGCTTGGGGTCATTCCATATAGCAGGATCTTCAGCGAGTACATTAACTTCTTCTAAACGGTTAGATTTAGTATCGAAGTCAAAGATACCTCCGAAGTTCGACGGTACGTTGAGCTAAGTCAGTTAAAGCGGTATCAATTAAATTAAGGCGTTCAGCATCCATGATGTCAACAAATTCTAATTTGTAAAACCATAGATTATAACATCCAGTTCACGGGTAGAATGCTGACTTCTATTTAGACATAATCAAAACCATGAAAAAAACCGACCTCTACAAAAACCAGGGGCTTAAAATCGCCAGCCAAATGAAACAAGCAGGCACACCAGCACGCTTCGCTGAACTGTCAGCCACTATTCCTGACCGTCGTGAACAACGCAAACTTGACCAGGCGCAAGGCTTAGTTCCTTTTGCAGTCAAACTCAACATCGAGTTAGTGGCTCAATTGAATGCCTTGGCAAAGAGTCGCGAAATGAACATTAATGAACTGACTGCAGAATTGTTGCAAGCGGCGCTAACGAAATAATATAGCGTTTCAAACACCAATCAATGAGTAAATTGGCTACGAATTGAGTTGTGCGTAAAGCTGAGAATTATTCAAACACATCCAATATCAGCCGAAGCCACGAGAAATCCGCCTACCAGCGGGCGCTGTTGTAAACAGGTCTCGATAGTTCGGGCGAAGCGGTTGCCACCAGGCAGATAAATTGCAGAGCGAAGCTGCAGATTGCTGACTGGCAAACCATTGAACAGTCGGCGTACCTCCGCTGGATCATGCCAGTGAGCACCGCTGTAGGCACCAATACCACCATGTCTGCCTTTCTGCCAATAGAGCAGACTATTACGGTTAAGAAACCCAATAGCGATGCGCTTGCGCGTCACCCTGACCATCTCGGCAAGCGCTACTTCCTGCTCCTGTATAAAGCACAATGAGGCCACGGCAACACAATAATCGAAACTTCCATTCGGGAGTGGCAATAAGCGTGCATCACCCCGCAGATAACACTCATCCGCTAATCGCTGTGATTGCGCATAGGCAATCATCGCCGCATCTGAATCAACACCAGTCACTTGCACGCCATCGGCAGCAAACCGACGCGTGAAATATCCGCTGCCGCAACCGACGTCGACCATGCTTTGTCCTGCTACAGGTCGCAGCAACATGCGCAGCAATTGATATTCCTGCTCGCCTATCCAGCGCCCCCGTGGCGTCTGATACCAGGCATCATATTCCTTGGCTTGCATGCACTATTCTCCATGAGCGCGTGGACGAATCAGAAACTGATAATTTCCTCAGCTTCGCTCATCAATGCGCTTAATGCCTTCATTGAGCTGCGTGTTACGCCAGGCGGAAATGCACCCTCGTCCAAACCCAATTTGCGCATGGTTGCACCGCAGACATAGACTCGCATTCCGACTTCCAGCATCTCATCAAACAGACTACGACAAGGGTGCTCTGCATCCAGTGCTGGATCGACAAGCCGGGCACCCGCTTCCACCAGAAACAGGTCAACATCCTTGTTATCTGCCATCAGAGCACCAGCCAGACGCAGGGCTGTCAATGCACGATAATCCGAAGCATCCGCTGCGGCATGTAAAACGATAAGTGCTTTGGTCATAATAGCGCCCTCTTTATTTCGCCGGATTCAACCGGGCGTGGGTTTCTTCACTCCAGATCAGCACAATCAGACCTGAGACGAACATGGCAATACTGACAAACCAGAACCCGCTACTGATGCCATTACTCAGATTAGCAACCAATCCCAGCGCCAATGCACCTATACCATAGCCGAGATCGCGCCAGAATCGGTAGATACCTATAGCTGAGCCACGCCAGTTAGGGTGAGCAATATCCGCAACCGCCGCACTCAGATTCGGATAAAGCAAAGCCATACCCAACCCTGTCACCGCTGCGGATAATGACCACCATAATGCGGTTTCACCCATCAGCATCATGCCAACGCCAGCGCCACAAATCCACATCCCGGCAATGATAGGCTTATGCCGGCCGATGTGATCGGACAGCTTGCCCGTGAAGAGTTGCGTGCCGCCCCAGACAAAACCATAGACACCGATCACCCAACCAATTTGAGTAAGCTTCAAGCCATGCTGATAAAGATAGACTGGATAAAAAACCCAGATCAGCGCATCAACAAATTTTTCTACCAGTCCTGCCTGACTAATCGCCGCCATGCGTTTATCGCGCCACGACATGAGGGTAAATACTTCCCATGTGGTTGGGTTGTCGGAAATATTCTGCGGAAAGCGTGCGACAGGGCCAGTGGATAGCCCGGCAGCATGCCGTACCCCCTCCTGCTTTGCCCACGGCAGCGTGTCCTTCACCCAGATCAGAGTCAGAAAAATCGCCAGCGTTATGATACTCAGTCCGAAAATAAGCAATCCCTGACGTGCACCGAATGCTGTTGCCATATAGCCCGTGGCTATACCCGCCAAGGCTACGCCAACATAACCTGAAAATTCATTCAAGCCTATGGTCAAACCGCGCTGATCCGGACGCGTAATATCCAACTTGGAAGTTTGGGTCATTGACCAGGTCAGACCCTGGTTGATTCCCAGCAGTACGGTCGCGGCAACGATCCAGTTCCAGTTGGGTGCGTACAGGATCATGAATGGAATCGGCACAGCCGACAACCAGCCCCATAACAATACCTTCCTACGCCCTACCCGCTCAGACAAACGCCCCGCGACAAAATTAAGCGAACCTTTGACAAAACCGAACGCCACGACAAAAGCCATCAGCAGCATAAATGAGCCCTTAGGTACGCCAAATTCGGACTCGGCCAGGGCAGGTATCACCGTACGCATCATACCCAGCGTCAGCCCTACCAGCAGCACTTGCAACAACTGATGCAGAAACTGAGTCTGGTTCAGCCTGATGCCATATACGTAAGTCATTTTATTCATGATGCGATATTCGCCGCCACCATGGCATCCATGTCAGCCGGACGTGGTGGAATTTCACTGGTGAGCGCAGCGACAAACGCAGCCTTGTCGGTAATACTCAGGCTAGGATTGAAGCGTTTTTCGAAGCCGATGGTGGAAGAAGGCTTGCCAGAAATCCCCGCGCCGCAGGCACTGCCTGCCTGATGGCCAGGGAAAATTTCTGTGGTATCAGGCAAGGTCAGCAGTTTGTTGTGCAGCGTATCAAACAGCATGGCTGCCATGATGGCTTCCTGACCCGCCAGATCCGGACGGCCAATACTGCCAACAAACAGTGTATCCCCCGTGATCACAAACCAGGGTTCATCGCCGCGACGCTTATCTGTGACCAGCAAACAAATACTGTCCATGGTATGCCCTGGGGTATGCAACACCTGAACCACAACATTGCCAACTTCGATTTTATCCATGTCATGTAAGGGATGGAACGGGAATTTGACCAGTGCGCTATCACTTTCATGCAAACAGTATTGCGCACCCGTCATTTCGGCCAGTTTGCGCCCACCGGAATAGTGATCGGCATGGATATGCGTATCAATTACGTGCGTTATCGTTACTGCTGCTTTTTTCGCCTCTTCAACAAACCAGGCTTCATCGCCAGCCACTACATCAACTGCAATAGACTTGCCTAGCGTGCCGCAGCCTAAAAAGTAGGAAAGTGAAGCTGATGTTGTTGCTAATTGTTTGAAAAACATATTAATACCTCTGAGTTCAATATAAAAAATGTGATGCTGAATCAATCTATCGCCAATGGCAGCCCACTTAATCGCCACTCGGCCACACCTGTTTCCAGCCTGGATGCGTTAATCCCTTGCTGACGCAGCATTTCCACGGCGTCTTTTGCCATTAAACAAAAAGGTCCGCGACAGTAGGCTACCACTGCCTTGTTTACAGGCAGCTCATTAAGCCGTTGTTTCAATTCGGATAAAGGAATAGATCGCGCAAATGGAAGATGCGCAACGGCATATTCTGTTTCAGGCCTGACATCTATTACCACCAGTTCGCCATGCTGGGCCTGCGTCAGCAATTCTGCACCGCCAATAGGCGACAGTTCGTCTGAGCATGCAATCAAATCCTGCATCGCCGACTGCAGTTCCAGCAAGCGTTCCTCGGCCAGTTCCCGCAGCATGACCCACAGGTCAGCGACGCGCGAGTCAGCCAATTTGTAATACATGTTTTTGCCCTCACGGCGGCTTTCTACCAGTCGGGCCGCCTTGAGTTCTTTAAGATGCGCACTGGTAAGTTTTACCGATAAATCGGTGTCATGAGCCAGTTGCTCCACACACTTTTCACCCTGACACAGCACTTCTATCAGCTCCAGCCGCTTGGGACTGGATGCCGCCTTGCCGATGCGGGCAACTTGCTCGTATAACAGATTTTTTATTGCGCGTGAGTTATCCATGGCAAACATTCTAACAATCTAAAGAATGTAAGATATATTATTCAGATAGCAGATGTCAAGCTGGATGCAAATTTGCACCCAGCGCTTTAAACAATCAGATTTAGTTTCTGCTCAAACTTATTGCTGGAACGCAATAAATCCTACTTGGACAGACTTGCCAATAACAACGCCTGTGCTGACACAGGCTGAGCACGACGGGGGCGACGTAGATGATAACTACCTGTATCGTCCATTTCCCATGCTTGTATATTGTCTTTCAAATAAGGCCTCATCCCTTCTTGCATGACACGTTTTTTTAAACGCGGATCCAGTACCGGGAAAGCAACTTCAATGCGACGGAAGAAATTACGCTCCATCCAGTCTGCGCTGGATAAATAGATGTCTTCTGCACCCTCGTTGAGGAAATAAACGATACGGGTATGTTCCAGGAATCGCCCAATAACAGAACGTACGCGGATATTTTCAGATAACCCTGCATGACCCGGCTTCAACGCACATGCACCACGCACAACGAGATCTATTTCCACTCCGGCTTGCGAGGCTTCATACAATGCCAGAATAACCTTGGGCTCTAACAGCGCATTCATTTTAGCGAATATGCGAGCAGGCTTGCCTGCTCGCGCGTGATCGGCTTCACGTTTAATCATCGCCAGCACACCGCTATGCAGACTAAAGGGTGATTGCAACAAATGTTGCAGGTGTGTTGCACTGCCCAGTCCTGTAAGTTGTGTAAACACCTCATTCACATCATTGCACATACCCTCATGGCAGGTAAACAGTCCAAAATCCGTATACAGTCGCGCAGTACGTGCATGGTAATTTCCTGTTCCCAAATGTACATAGCGCCGCAATACGCCGTTTTCACGACGCACGACCAAGGCCATTTTGGCATGTGTTTTATAACCCACCACGCCATACACCACATGCGCGCCAGCCTGCTCTAATTTGCCAGCCCAATTGATGTTCGCCTCTTCATCAAAACGCGCCATCAACTCGACCACCACAGTCACTTCTTTGCCGGACTGAGCAGCACGCATCAAGGCTTCCATCAATTGCGAGTCTGTCCCGGTACGATAGACCGTTTGACGTATCGCCAGCACATTGGGATCCGCTGCTGCCTGAGTAACAAAATCTATCACCGGCTGAAAGCTCTGGAATGGATGATGCAAAAACACGTCGCCTTTACGTATTGCGCTGAAAATATCGGCGGTTTTAGTCAATGCACCCGGCACACCAGGTACAAAAGGTGAAAATTTCAATTCAGGCCTATCGACTTGATCAGGGATTTGCATCAGCCGCACTAAATTAACCAAGCCATTCACCTGGTATAAGTCTTCGTGCTTGAGGCTGAACTGATGCAACAGGAAGTTGATCATTTCTTCGGAACAACTATCTGCCACTTCCAGGCGTACCGCATCACCAAAATTACGTTGTGATAATTCGCCTTTGAGCGCATCACGCAGATTTTTAATTTCTTCTTCATCAACAAACAGCTCGGAATTGCGTGTCACTCGGAACTGATAACAGCCTTCTACCGTCATCCCTGCAAATAGCTCATTCACATGGGCGTGCAGTACCGACGACAAGAACACAAAGCCATACTCACAACCTGCGACATCTTCCGGCATGCGTATCACCCGTGGCAATGAACGCGGCGCCTGTACCACGGCGGCACCTGAACTCCGCCCAAATGCATCGCGCCCGGAAAGCTCAACAGCAAAATTCAAACTCTTATTCAGCACACGGGGAAAAGGATGCGATGGATCTAAACCTATAGGCGTTAATACCGGCATGAGTTCACGGAAAAAATATGACTGTACCCAGGCAGCCTGGGCTTCATTCCAGTGGTTGCGGCGCAAAAACCGTATCCCTTGTTCCGCTAACTGCGGCAATATATCGCTATTGAGCACTTCATATTGCCGGTCCACCAAGGCCCGAATTCTAGGTTCTGCACTATGCAGCGTTTGTTTGGCGGTCATCCCGTCAGGTGAAGTATGATGCGGATCAACAGCCGCACGTTCTTTCAAACCTGCCACACGCACTTCAAAAAACTCATCCATATTGCTGCTGACGATACAAATGAATTTCAGTCGCTCCAGCAATGGCATGGTGACGTCTTGTGCCTGGGCTAACACTCGCTCATTAAAGCCTAATAAACTTAACTCTCGATTAAGGAAATGATCGGTAGGAAGTGCGCTCATATGTTATAAACTAACAGTAAATAAAATTGATGATATGACAACATTGTGACAATGCCATGACGAACGAAATCGAACTAAAATTAAGCATCTCACCCGCAGACGCCGCACGTTTCTTAACGCATCCGCTACTGCAATCAAGCAGCATCAAACAGCGATTACGCTTAATCAGCGTCTATTATGACACACCTGCGCTGGCACTCATGCACCAACGCGCGGCACTACGTGTGCGCATGGCGGGAACGCGCTGGATACAAACCATTAAAATCGGCGGACAGGCCATCAATGGCATGCACAGCCGTCCCGAATGGGAAGTCGAACTCGCAGACCAGCAACCCCAACCCGACTTGTTCACCGAACCACTGGTCACACAACTGCTCAGCGCCGAACTCACACAACAACTCACGCCCGTCTTCCAAACTGATTTCTGGCGTGATACCTGGTTAATTGACTTTCACGGTGCAAAAATTGAAGTCGCGCTTGACCAGGGAAAGATCATTAGTCTGGCACAGGACGCACCCATCTGCGAAGTGGAATTAGAGCTCAAGCAAGGCGACGCACAACAACTGACAGAACTCGCACAGCTACTCGGCCAGGACATCACGCTTACACCAGATTCCATCAGTAAAGCTCAACGCGGTTACACGCTGTATCAAAACCAAATCAGCACATCGTCTTAATCATGTCACAATTCCCTACTAAGATGACGGATTTGAGTAGAACCATGGACTTGATATTATGGCGTCATGCTGACGCAGTAGATGGCATCCCGGACATTTCCCGCGAACTTACTGCCAAAGGCACTAAACACGCACACATCATGGCTGACTGGATTAATGCGCGAATTCCTGACGACACACGCATTTTGGTCAGTCCCGCGATCCGTGCGCTGCAAACTGCTGATGCGCTCAAACGCCCTTATACCCTTAACAAAGCCATTGCTCCTGATGCTGATGCCATGTCCCTACTACTTGCCGCAGGCTGGCCAGATGCAGGGGGCACAGTGATGTTAGTCGGGCATCAACCTGCTTTTGGTCGTGCGGCAATGCTATTACTGTCAGGAATAGAAACCGACATGTCGATTAAAAAATCAGGATTGCTCTGGATCAGCAACCGGGTTCGCGGCACCACGCAGCAAAACGTATTGCGTGCGGTCATGTCGCCTGATATGGTGTAAGGAATTTAGCTCCACTGAGTTCCACCATGCCCTATAAAACGCCCATCTCCGTGCTGGTTGTCATTCACACCCCAGATCTACAGGTGTTATTGCTGGAGCGTGCAGACAACCCAGGCTGGTGGCAGTCAGTAACGGGCAGTTTGGAATCAGATGAAATGCCAGTGCAAACGGCCATCCGTGAAGTAGCAGAAGAAACAGGTTTGGACGCGACACGCTATCAGCTTAATGATCAGCATTATTTTAATGAATACGAAATCTATCCGCGCTTTCGCCACCGCTACGCACCTGGCGTCACACAAAATACCGAGCATGTATTTACTTTAACCATCCCAGAGCCCTTACCTGTTACCCTAGCCGAACGCGAGCATCTGCGTTATATTTGGCTACCCGCCCCATTGGCAGCAAAAAAATGCTTTTCTCCCAGCAATCAGGCCGCCATTATCAAACTTTTAGGAGACTTAGATGATTAACATCGCAACAGAAAACAACACCATACATGCCACTGTTTTGGGCGAATTTACCGTCGCTGATTTCAAAGAATTCGAAAACAACATACTTTATGATGTTAAATTTCAGGGTAAAGTAAATTTGGTTGTAGATCTGCGTGACATGCTCGACTTTACTATCGACGTCGCCTGGGAAGAGATCCGTTTTAGTCGTGAACACGCGCATGAATTCAACAAAGTCGCCATCATCACCACCGAAGCATGGCTAACGTGGAGTACCTGGTTAAATCGTTTTTTTGTCGATGCAGATATCCGGGTTTTTGAAACCCTTGAATTTGCCGATGCCTGGGTTGCAAGTTAAATTTTTTAAATATTAAAAACACCAAAAGCACAAAATAGCCGCATGGGCTACTTTGTGCTTTTGTGTATTTTCAGACACCTACAGTTTTTAGCTGTTACCAGGCACCAACTTCCATATATCATGGTTGTATTCCTGCATGGTTCTGTCTGTGGAGAAGAACCCACTTGCCGCCGTGTTCAAAATACTCATTTGTGTCCATTTCTCAGTATCTTGCCAAGCCGTTGCAACCGCTTGCTGCGCATCAACATAGCTGCGGAAATCAGCCAACGTCATCCATGGATCATCCGCTGACATCATGGCATTAATGATGTCGTCGAAGATACCTGGCTCACATGAATTGAAATGCCCACTACGCAACAAATCTAGCACTGCGCGTAAATCCGCATCCTGCTCGACATATTCCCAGGGGCGGTAATTATGATGCAAGGCATCCACATGATCCGCACGCAACCCAAACAGGAAGAAGTTCTCTTCTCCGACGGCTTCCATGATTTCTATGTTCGCACCATCATAAGTACCAATAGTCAGCGCCCCATTCATCATGAATTTCATATTACCCGTACCCGAAGCCTCTTTACCTGCCGTTGAAATTTGTTCAGACAGATCAGTCGCTGGTGCAATTATCTCCATGGCAGACACGCGATAATTGGGAATAAATGCAAGTTTCAAGTACCCTTGCGCGTCTGGATCGCTGTTAATAATCTCCGCGAGACTATTAACCAACTTAATAATCCGTTTCGCCATGTAATAACCAGGCGCAGCTTTACCACCAATCAACACGCAGCGATTAACCATATGCTCCGTCTTGCCTTGCTTGATTTGCACATACAAATGAATGACATGCAAAAGATTCAATAATTGGCGCTTATACTCATGTATCCGCTTAACTTGCACGTCAAACAAGGCATGTGGGTCAAACTCCACATTACAGTCTGCCTTTACCAAAGCTGCCAAACGCTGTTTATTGGCCAGTTTCACTGCGCGCCAATGCGCATGAAAGGCTTTATTTTTTGCATCCGCCATCGGCTTCAACTTCGCAATCTGGCTTAGATCAGCAATCCACTCTTCGCCTATATGCTCATTAATCAGGGCGGTCATACCCGGGTTCGCATGTGCTATCCAGCGCCGTGGCGTAACGCCATTGGTTTTGTTGTTAAAGCGCTCAGGCCACAATTGATAAAAATCATGGAACAAACCATCCCGTAGCAACTGTGAATGCAACGCCGCCACGCCATTAATCGAGAAACTGCCCACAATAGCCAGCCATGCCATGCGTACATGACGTTGCGGTACTTCACCGATAATTGACATGCGTTGCTGGCGTTCAACGTCTCCTGGCCATTTAAGGGAAACCTTGCGCAAGAAATGCGCATTGATTTCGTAAATAATTTCCAGCAAACGTGGCAATAAACGTTCAAACAAACTCACAGGCCATTTTTCCAATGCTTCAGGCAGCAAAGTGTGGTTGGTGTAAGCCATACATTTAGAGGTAATTGCCCACGCTTCATCCCACTGCAAATCATGCTCATCCAATAACATCCGCATCAGCTCAGCCACGGCAATAGTCGGATGCGTGTCATTCATCTGAAAAACATTCTCTTCCGAAAACTTGTGAAAATCCATCTCACCATGTCTTACCCATACGCGCATTGCATCTTTGATACTGGCTGAAGCAAGGAAATATTGCTGACGCAAACGCAGCTCCTTACCATTTTCGCTACTGTCATTAGGGTACAACACCATGGAAATATCTTCGGCCTGATTCTTGGATTGCACGGCTTCTGTGTAACTCCCGGCATTGAACTCAACCAAATTGAACTCATCAGTCGCGGCAGCTTTCCATAAACGCAAAGTATTCACGGTTTTATTGCGATAACCAGAAATAGGCACATCAAATGGAATAGCCAGAACGTCATGCGTGCTTATCCAACGCGCACGCGAATTACCCTCTTTATCTACGAAATGCTCGGTATAGCCACCAAACTGTATTCGTTGACTATATTCAATTCGTTCAATTTCCCATGGGTTACCATTCTGCAACCAATGATCAGGCGCCTCTTTCTGATAGCCATTTTCTATATATTGACGGAACATGCCATATTCATAACGGATGCCGTAACCCATCACCGGCAAACGCAATGTTGCGCAACTATCCATAAAGCACGCTGCCAGACGCCCTAAACCACCGTTCCCTAAACCTGCATCAGGCTCTTCTTCAACGACTTCTTCCAGCTTTTGGCTGCAGTTCAGCATTGCCTGATCTGTAGCTGTATGTATACCCAAATTTAGCAGATGATTGCCAAGAGCACGCCCAATTAAAAACTCCAACGACATGTAAAAAGCGCGTCGATTACCTGGTTGCAATTGTTCATTCCACGTATTACGCCAATCCACCATTAAGCGATCACGCACTGAATAAGCCAAAGCCTCATAGATATAATTCTGCGCACAACCATGAAAACGACCTAAGTGATAAGATAGATACCGTTTAAAATCATGGCCTATGTTTGCTGCATCATTGGATAAGGGCTCCAATTTGAACGGTCGATAAACCTGTTGCACATATTCTTTCTTCATCATTTAACTCCTCTATACAAAGACAAATAGGCTTGTGCACTATGTTCCCAACTAAATGAATGATGCATACCTGTGCGTAATATTGTTTGCCACAATCGTGGCTGCGCATAACAGGCCAGCGCCCGATCAACAGCACTAATTAATGCTGACGGGGTCAGTTCATCAAACACAAATCCATTGGCCGTGCCATGTTCCAAATGAGCTGGCGTTACATCCACCACTGTGTCTGCCAGACCACCAGTGCGATAAACAATTGGGGGAGTGCCATAGCGCAGGCTGTACATTTGATTCAAACCACACGGTTCAAATCGTGAAGGCATCAGGAACATATCTGCGCCAGCCTCAAGCAAATGTGCCAAACCCTCGTCATACCCGATAAACACGGCAACACGATGCGGATGACTAATGGAAAATTCATGCAACTGAGCTTCATAACGCGCATCACCATTACCCACAAACACAAAGCGTAAAGGGGTATGTGCCAACCAGTGTGGCAATGCTGACAAGACTAAATCAATCCCTTTTTGCTCAACCAGGCGGCTAACCATGCCCATTAAAGGCATTTGCATGGCAATCTCGTCGTCACTCAATTGAAACCTGCGCAATAGCGCCTGTTTATTCAGCGCCTTACCTGGCTGACGACGATTTGCAGAATAATGCGCGGTTAAGTAACTGTCGGCAGCAGGGTCCCATACAGCCTCATCAATGCCATTCAAGATACCATGTAATTTATGGTGAGCTACCTGCAATACACCCTGCATGCCATAACCAAATTCAGCGGTACAAATCTCACGCGCATAGGTTGGGCTGACGGTAGTGACTTCATCAGCATAAACGATGCCTGCTTTCAGCATGGAGAAGCCGCCATAAAATTCGACCCCTTCCGTTGACCACCAATGCCGCGGCAAAGCTAACCGGTTAAAATCATGCAAACTGAAATGTCCGCCGTATGCCATATTGTGTATGGTAAAAACGGATTTAGGCGGATGTGGCAATTCCTTTAACAAGCCTGGAACCAGACCGGTTTGCCAATCGTTAGCGTGAACTACATTTGCACGCCACCCCAGACCCAACACGTCCCCCGCCATCTCAGCCACTACTCGCGAGAACACAGTAAAACGCTCTGCATTATCGGCCCAGTCTTCTCCATCAGCTTGCAGATACGGATTACCTGGCCGATCAAACAACGAGGTGCTATCCACCAACCATAATGGGAAAGCAAATTGTGGGTGCATAATCTCTAATACACGCACACAGTGGCTACGCTTGGATCCGCGCACATCCATCCATCCCAGGATACGAATGCAATCCGCTTGCATTAGTACCGCCCGATATGCAGGTAAAATTAGACGCACATCTACGCCAGTCTTATGCAAGGCATGCGGCAAACTATGCGCGACATCACCTAAACCACCTGTTTTAATTAGAGGGTATGCCTCACTTGCCGCAAATAATACCCGTGTCGATATTGGCATATTTTTAATCCGCTACCCGTTTCAAAAACACCGCAGCCAAAGGCGGCACTAACAATACCAATGAGTGTGCAAAACCCATCCATGGCACGTTCTGCGTGTGTAACTCGCCCGCATTACCGCTATTACTACCGCCGTAATAATCAGAATCTGTATTAATCAATTCTTGATAACGTCCCGCTTGCGGCACACCGATACGGTAGCCTAAGCGAGGCACCGGAGTGAAGTTCAACATCACCAGCACGTGCTCATTGTCGCTGTTACGCATCAAACTCAAGACGGATTGATCGCTATCATGGCAATCTATCCACGAAAATCCGCGCGACTCAAAATCATATTGATGCAGTGCAGTCTCATGCTGATATAAGCGATTCAAGTCACCGATTAAACGCTGCATCCCATGATGGACAGGAAATTGACACAAAGTCCAATCCAGTTCCCCTTTATCCCGCCATTCATTCCATTGTGCAAACTCACTCCCCATGAACAATAGTTTTTTACCAGGATGCGCATATTGCCAGGCGTAAAACAACCGTAAATTGGCAAATTTCTGCCAGTAGTCTCCTGGCATTTTATCCAGCATGCTGCCTTTCATATGCACCACTTCATCGTGCGACAATGGCAGGAAGAAATTCTCGGTATACGCGTAAATCTGACTGAACGTCAGCTGGTTGTGATGGTACTTGCGGTGTACCGGATCCTCCTCAATGTAATTCAGGTTATCGTTCATCCAACCCATATTCCACTTCATTGAGAAACCTAATCCACCCAGCTCCACAGGGCGTGACACCATCGGCCAAGCCGTGGATTCTTCGGCGATGGTCAATACCCCCGCAAAACGACCATGCAGCACAGTATTCAGTTCGCGCATGAAAGCAATCGCTTCCAGGTTTTCACGCCCACCATACTGATTAGGCGCCCACTCACCCGCCTTGCGCGAATAATCCAGATACAGCATGGAGGCAACCGCATCCACGCGCAGGCCATCAATATGAAACTCTTCTATCCAGTAAAGCGCATTGGCCAGCAGGAAGTTTTTTACCTCGTTACGCCCATAATCAAATATTAGCGTACCCCAATCCTGATGTTCACCACGACGTGGGTCAGCATGCTCATACAAAGCTTCACCCGTAAATCGCGCCAAGGCGAAATCGTCCTTAGGGAAATGTGCTGGCACCCAATCGAGTATGACGCCCAATCCCGCCTGATGACAGGCATCCACAAATGCGCGAAAGTCGTCAGGCGAACCAAATCGTGCAGTAGGTGCGAAATAACCGGTTACCTGATAACCCCAGGACTCATCCAGCGGATGTTCCGCTATCGGCAATAACTCTATATGGGTATAAGCCAACTCGGTCAAATAGGGGATTAAACTCGCGGCAAGCTCAGCCCAAGTATAAAATCGTCCATCTGGGTGACGACGCCATGAACCCACGTGCAGTTCATAGGTACTGATAGGCTTATGTTGCCAATCAAATTGCGCACGTTGCTTTAACCAGGTTGCATCTTGCCACTCATGCCGACTCACTGCGGGAATACACGATGCGGTTTCAGGACGATTGAACGTTTGCTGCGCATAAGGATCGGCTTTGGTCATCAACTGACCATGCGCCCCCAAAATCTCATATTTATAACCCCAACCGGCTTGCAAGCCTGGAACGAACAATTCCCACACGCCGCTTTGACCACGTGAGCGCATGGGATAACTACGCCCATCCCAACTATTAAAATCACCTATTACGCTAACGCGCTGTACACCTGGAGCCCATACTGCAAATTGACATCCAGCGACCCCGTCAACCACATCTGTATGAGCACCTAAAATGTGCCATGCGTCATAATGGCGACCTTCACCCAACAAGTACAAATCCAGCTCGCCAATTAGCGGTGCAAAGGTATAAGCGGAAATCGTCTCATGCCAGCTTAGATCAGCTTTCGCTTGCCAGCATAATAAAGGATGCTGCTCAGTACGTTCAGGCAAATGCATTTCAAATAAATCCGTACCTTTAATACGACTGAATACCTCACCTGTTGCCAACTTGACCTGTTCGGCCGCAGGCATAAAAACACGCAACAGCCAGTCATCTTTGACCTGTTGATGCCAGCCTAGTACGTTAAATGGATCATGGTGCGTACCATGCTGAATGCGGCTGATATTTTGTTTATTAGTTGTCATTATTTTAAACGTTGAGTGTTATGTAAAGATTGACGCAAGTTTGATGCCAAATCTTCAGGCATATCTTGCCACTGAAATTTCCAAGACCAATTACCTGCGGTCGTACCTGGTGTGTTCATCCGCCCTCGACTATCCAAACCCAATAAATCCTGCATAGGTACGACAGCCAAATCTGCTGCACTAGCAAGGATGGTGTGCAGCATCGAGCTCACTAACTGCGTCGCATCAGCAATGCCAAGCGTTGATAAAACAGTGGCTTGCTGTTCCTCGTCCAGGCTCGAAAACCAGCCCAACAACGTGTCATTATCATGTGTGCCGGTATAATAGACACGGTCTGGCGTAACATTTTGTGGCTTGTGCGGATTATCCTCGTGGCTATCAAAGGAAAATTGCAATACGCTCATACCTGGCAGTCGAAACCGCAGCCTGAGTGCATTCACATCGGGTGTAATTACCCCCAAATCCTCAGCCACTAGCGGCACACTACCCATATCCTCGAGTATGCACTGTAACAGTGCATCACCTGGTACAGTTTGCCAATAGCCATCCATTGCCGTTGGGCTAGACGCGGGTATCATCCAGGAAGCCGCTAAACCACGAAAATGATCGATACGCACCAAATCAAAGAACTCAAAGTGATAACGCAACCGTTCTCGCCACCAAATGAAATCTGATGTACGCATGTAATCCCAGTTGTATTGAGGATTGCCCCAGCGCTGTCCCGTGGCAGAAAAATAGTCGGGTGGCACGCCGGCAACCATGGTGGCATGGCCCATTTCATCAAGCATAAAACAATGCGGGTTAGCCCATACATCGGCACTGTCATGCGCCACAAAGATAGGCATATCACCAAACAAGGCAATTTGCAGTTCAGCAGCATAATGGCGAAGATGTTGCCATTGTACATAGAGCAGATATTGCTGATGAATATGCGCATCGATTTGATGTTGATATTGCTGTTTGACTGACTGTAAAACAAGCACATCCCGTTGCCGTAATGCATCGGGCCAGTCTGTCCATGCCGCGCCGTCATACATGTCTTTCAACACCATAAAAATGGCGTAGTTTTCTACCCAGTGCCGTTGTGCATGATACCAAGTTTGAAATGCGGGATCTTCGACATCAACCACTCCCACATGCTCAGCAAATAAAGCAGGATTGAGCGCAAAAGCCGACGCGCACTGATACGGTGAAGCATCTGCCAAAGGCACGCCCAAAGGCAGCATTTGCCATACACCTACACCAGCTGCTGCCAATATATCTAGCCAACGATAAGCATCGTCATCCAGGCGCCCAGAGGGTAATGAGGTTGGATGTAATAACACCCCTGCCTGGCGTATCTGCAAATGCGCACTCATTCTGCATTCCTGCGCATCGTGCCCGCATTTTCAGCATTCCCCCCGCCCTGCGATAAAGGAATATCTAACATCGCTGGAGCATCTACCCCTAACATTATGTACAGCTCACGCAGCTGTTCTCGGTAGAGCTGTTCGAAATCACTCACGCTCCCGGCAGGGTTGTAGTCTCCAAACCACCAAAACCAGTCTGATCCTTCACACACAGCTAACTGCTGGGTAACTTGGGTCAATTGCACGGTACTTAATTGACCCATAGCAACAACCTTATCGTAAGCCACCTTAGCCGCTACCAAATAATCCCAGCCGCGATTTTTATCTGCAGAACCTATCCAGGTTGAGAAAGAACCATAGACCCAACTACCAGCGCAAATTTTCGGCAAAGGCAACGCCGTCACATTTTCTGCCACTTCAGCAAAGGTGGTGGTCTTGATATGGTGCGAAGTAGACAGCACATCATACAAAGTGTCTAAAAAATACTGAGCATTTTCAGGATAATATTCCCACGCATTCTCACCATCCAGAATAACCGAGACCACATGCTGATCCGCCTCATCACCTAAAAAGTGGGCAATATTATTCAAGTGTTGTACAAAGTCTTGCGCAGCATCATCTGCATGCCAATCACTGTATCTAAAGCCAATCAAATCGGACAAGCCATCATCGCGGAAAAACAATCGTGTCTTATAGTCCCCCTGCTGCCGAGGCTTAAACAGACCACGCTTGCTGCCAACATCAACGCCATTACAACCCGAAATATTGCAACTATTTCGCCACACCCCCTCACCCGAAGCTGTCCAGGTAATATCGTGAGCATCCAGCAACTGCACCGCATCATCACTCACCCCACCCTCAGCCAACCACACGCCTTTAGGTCTATGACCGAAGTATTGTTCAAACACTTCCAAACCATGAGTGACATGCCATGCACTGCGTGTATCACCATCGGGGTAGCTTAATGCGTGTGGTCGCGGTGCTTCAGGCGTAGCACATTGCATATTGTCAAAACTGTGTAACAAAGGAATAATCGGATGACCGTATGGCGTCATCGACAGCTCAATTTGCCCACGCGCATGCAGCGCACGATAACGAGGAATCAAACCCGCTAAACAATCTCGCATGATAGTGAGCAAACTACGCCGCTGCTGGTTATCAAAGCTGCCTTTATGCGCAAACAGCATTTGAACCTCAGTTTGTTTACGCAAACTTTGCCCTAACCAGACCATGTGATACCAAGTCAACAAGTCCAGGAAGTACTGGTCGTTTAAATAGTTTAAGGAATAACCAACGCCCATACCGCCCAAACCAAAATCATCAGTGGAACCCACCATTTTCAACAAATTATTGAACATGGGATAAGGATGTATCATGCGCGGCGCATGACAGCGCTGACAATCACGTATCAACTGCAAACGTCCGGCTTCATCAGGCGGAATAGGCGTAACACCTGCTAACAGATTAAGCATCCTATCTTGCATAGGAGTGCCTTGCTCAAGAAAGCCCGTCAGTTGCTGAGCATAATCATCCAACTGCTCCAGCAGCACGGGGACAAAATTCACTACAGCACGCATTTGCGGATACCGCTCCAAATGCGCCGCCATGTCGCTATAGTCTTTAATGCCGTGCAAATAAACCCAAGGTAAACGATACTCCCCCGTCAAACCTTGACGGTAATAAGGTTGATGCATATGCCAGCACAATACTACGTTCAAGCGACTCATTATTTGCCCCTAAGTTTTAACGGTAAAGATGTTGCCCCAGCATTTCAGGTGTTACTAAAACTATGCCCTCTTTGGTCACATGGAAGCGCTTGGCATCCTCGACCAAGTCTTCACCGATGACAGTGTCGTCAGGAATCACACTGGCTTTATCAATAATCGCCCGCGAGATACGACAATTTTTACCTATTGATACTTTAGGTAGAATCACGCAGTCTTTGACCAAGCTGTAGCTTTCTATAGTGCAGCCAAAGAACACCACCGAACGTTTCACCCGCGCGCCAGAAATAATACAGCCCGCTGAAATTAAAGAGTCTATCGCTTCACCACGCCGACCCTCATCATCAAAAATGAATTTTGCAGGGGGGGACTGTGGCTGGTAAGTCCAAATCGGCCAATCTCTATCGTACAAATTCAACTCGGGATCAATCGCACACAATTCCATATTGGATTTCCAATACGAATAGACTGTCCCTACATCTCGCCAATAGCCAGGCGCACCTGATTCGGCACGGAATGGATAGGCCATTGCCTGGGCGTTATGGATATTGGCGGGGATAATGTCCTTACCAAAATCATGAGAAGACCCGGCCACCTCAGCATCTTCTTTTAATATTTTGAACAGATACTCTGTGCTAAATACATAAATTCCCATTGATGCCAACGCTACATCGGGCTTACCTGGCATCGCTTCAGGGTGCGCGGGTTTTTCAGTGAACTTGGTAATCCGCATATGACCATCGACTGACATCACACCAAATTCAGTCGCTTCTTCACGTGGCACTTCAATACAACCCACGGTGAAATCCGCACCTGTTTCTACATGATGCAGCAGCATAGCCGAGTAATCCATGGTGTAAATATGATCGCCACCTAACACGATGACATATTGAGGATGATGCCGCAGTACGATATCCAGATTCTGAAACAACGCATCAGCGGTGCCTTGATACCATTCTTTTTTATGAGTGCGCTGTTGTGCGGGTAGTATCTCAACAAACTCACCAATTTCTGCCCGCATAAAACTCCAGGCACGTTGCAAATGGCGTATCAATGAGTGTGATTTATATTGAGTTAAAACGCCGATACGGCGCAAACCTGAATTCACGCAATTGGACAAAGCGAAATCGACAATACGATACTTACCACCAAATGGCACCGCGGGTTTCGCACGCCAGGCAGTCAGGTTCTTCAATCGAGAACCTTCCCCCCCGGCCAAAATCAAAACTAACGTCTTCCGGGTTAATTCCGTCACCATTTTGGGCTCGGTGTAATAACGATATAGCTTTTCTTGTTGTTCTTTTGTTACAGCCATTGCCTCATCTCCTATTTTATTTACAAAGTATTAACTTGATGCAATCCTCATCGCACCTTGTAATCCCAATCGTGCATTGGTTACCAAATAAACCGGTATTTGTCGTACCAAATCAGCCATTCGACCTTTAGCAGCAACGATTTCCATAAAACGCGCGGACATCATCCACCGCTGCAAATGAATCGCAACCCCTCCAGCAATAAACAACCCGCCCCTGGGTTGATAAAGCATCGCCACATTGCCTACCCACGCTGCATAAATATCAATAAACAAATTCAATGCCTCTATTGACACAGCATCGCCCGCCATCGCCAAATCACATATCTGAGCAGCTTCAAGTGGATTAACCAACTCACGGGCATGATTCTGGGTCATTAAAAAAGCATGAACCAGGCCCAGACCCGAACCTGACAGCAAACGCTCCCATGACACATGCTGAAAACGTATTTGCAACCATGTCAGCAAGCTGCTTTGCAATTCGTCAGCTGGCGCAAAATCAATATGCCCGCCTTCTGTGGCAAAGGTTCGATATATGCCAGAGGCATCTGCCTGCATCCAGGCCAAACCCAGCCCTGTACCAGCGCCGGTAATCACACGCACGCCACCCAATCGCGCAACACCGTGATTCAATTCGACATAATCAGTCTTACTTAGGGTCTCAACCCCTGCCGCTGCTGCCTGAAAATCATTCACAATACGCACATCCGCAATCGCCAAATCCTGTTTTAATATTTGCACGTCAACGAACCAATCCAGATTGGTTAATTTAACCCCACCCAATTCAACTGGACCCGGCAAAGCCAATAACAATCTGTCGGGCATGACTATGGTATGCCCGGCATCCAGCATAAATTGACGAATTAGATCACTTGCACTGGAAAATGCAGCGCTTTCATAACATTGCTCAAATTGAATGACAGAAGGCTGATTGGGCTTATGCGTAAACCAAGCCAACCAGCTTTTGGTGCCGCCGATATCACCAGCGACTATATTGATAAGGTGCGTCCCGAGCTGATTATTGACATCAGCCCATTGCGTGATGTTGTGCATAATATGTAGGAACGTTATTGTCACGGACTGTTTAGATTATTCTACGCTCGAATATCACGAATAAACTAGCTATATCGATAAAAAGTACCATGCTAAATTGAAAATATGACAATTAGCACCATTTCTACCTTGTAGAATCAATTTAGCCATGATATAAATAAGAATCTTTCTCATTTGTAATGAAGATGCATACTACTCTTGATCACTTACAACCTAATCAAACTGGCACTATTGCCACCATTGATGCAGGCGCGGAATTAACCCGACGCATGTGCGCATTAGGATTGCGCTTGGGGCGTATGGTTGAAGTCATCCGCATAGCGCCTATGCGCGGCCCATTGCAAATACGTGTAGGACATACGGAACTCATGATCCGCCGCATCGATGCTGCAAAAATCAACGTAACACTCAACCAGCCATGAAACGCATCGCCCTGTTAGGGATGCCAAACACAGGCAAATCCACCTTTTTCAACCGCCTGACTGGTGCAGGGGCCCGCGTGGGTAACTGGCCGGGCATCACTGTTGATTTACTCTCTGCCAAAATACTATTAGCTGAGAGCATGGTCGAAATTATTGACCTGCCCGGGATCTACAACTTGCATGGATTTTCCGATGATGAACAGGTGGTCCGGCACTTCCTGGAGTCTCAGGCCGTTAATGGTTTAGTCGTCATCCTCAACGCCACACAACTCGACAGGCAATTGGCTTTGTTGTTACAGCTAAAAAGCCTGAAGCTGCCCATCACCCTCGTCCTCAACATGCAAGACGAAGCGCAACAAATGGGTATCAAAATAGACTTATCTCGCCTGTCGGAAACCTTAGGCGTAGAAATCAACATGATAAGCGCAAAATATGGACAAGGTTTTGGTAAAGCCCGCACGGCTATCGAGTCACTGATCCACCAGCAGCCTACAGCCGTGCATGCTGATGCAGACGCATTCCAGCAAGATGACAATATAGAGCTGGAATTAGACCGCATAGTCAGCGACACGGTTACTACGCCCATTACGCTACCACCAGATTTAAGCCGCCGCTTAGATAAAATTTTACTGCATCCCTGGTTAGGATTGCCTTTATTTTTCTTAACGGTCTTTATATTGTTTCAATTGGTTTATGGCATAGGAACCCCACTACAAGATGGCATGGGTTGGCTATTGGACCAATTCAAAATTCACGTGCTTGAACCTGCGCTGGTCAATGCACCATACGCACTCAGAAGCTTCATCACTGAAGGCCTGTTTGACGGTATAGGTACCGTGCTCACGTTCTTGCCAATTATTGTCATCTTTTTTATGTTCATGGCGATTATTGAAGACAGCGGCTATTTATCTCGCGCCGCTTATCTGATGGATGCCGTTATGGCCCGCCTGGGACTGGATGGCCGTTCATTTGTCATGCAACTCATGGGCATGGGCTGCAACGTGCCAGCACTAATGGGGACAAGGGTGATGCGTTCACGTGCACTACGTTTGCTCACCATGCTGGTGATCCCATTCTCACTGTGTTCGGCACGGTTACAAGTATTTCTATTTTTTACTACCGCCATTTTTGCGCCACGCGCTGCCGCAGCAGTAATGTTCTCGCTGTATTTTATGAGCTTCTTGATGGCTTTTTTAACCGCTCTGGTATGGCGCGGCAAATATCGCAGCCACGAGCCATTGTTGCTGGAGCTCCCCCCTTACCGCTTCCCCACTATCAAACAATTACTTGCGCAAGGCTGGCAACAATCAGGGCATTTTATTCGCGGTGCATCCGGCTACATCATCGCTGGTGTCATCATTGTTTGGGGTCTCACACATTATCCGTTTAACGTTCCACCAGCCAGCGCCACCACCTTGGCAGGCCAACTCGCCAGCTGGATGGAACCGATATTTGAACCGCTAGGCATAGACCGCCTACTTTCTGTAGCGCTGTTATTTGGCTTTATCGCAAAAGAAATCGTCATTGGTGCATTAGCAGTAATTTATGGTGCAGGCCAGGCTAATTTGGCAGGCATACTGGCGCATCAGCTTGACTGGGTACAGGCTTACAGTTTCATGTTATTTACACTTATCTACACGCCATGTTTATCGACTATTGCTGTCCTTAAGCAAGAGTCCAAGAGCTGGTGGTTTACCATTCTGGCTGTAGCTTGGCCACTGGGATTAGCATGGCTAGTCAGCTTTATTTTTTATCAAAGCGCGCGTGCATTAGGCTGGTAACCATACCACCCTTGCCGAAACACCAATCTCAGGCTAAAGTGACGTACGTTTTTGAACCCTTAGGAGTATATGCGTCGTGTTAGCTATTATAGAAGCAGCTGGTTGGCCGATTTGGCCTTTGGTATTGGCATCGATTTTATCTGTCGCAATCATCATTGAACGCTTCATTTCATTACGTTCATCCGAGATCGCTCCGCATGGTTTATTAGAAAAAACAGTACAGGCATATCGCCAGCAGGGTGCCAATAGCGACATGCTGAATTTGCTGGCACAGAGCTCACCACTGGGACGCATATTTGCTGCAGGCTTACGCAACGCCAAAAATTCGCGTGAAGTGATGAAAGAATCGATAGAAGAAGCCGGTCGTGGTGTTGTTCACGACGTAGAACGTTTTCTACCTGCACTTGGTACTATCGCCTCTGTCGCTCCCTTGCTCGGCCTGCTCGGTACCGTAATTGGCATGGTCGAAATATTCGGTGCACAAACGCCATCTGGCGGCAACCCAGCGGTGTTAGCGCATGGTATATCGGTCGCGCTCTACAACACTGCATTTGGTTTGATTGTAGCGATTCCCAGTTTGATTTTTTACCGCTTTTTCCGTACTCGCGTTGACAGCCTCATCGTGGAAATGGAGCAAGAAGCGATTAAACTAGTCGAAGTCATACACGGCGAACGTCAGTAAGCGAGGCTAAGATGAATTTCCAACGCAGGCAAAATCAGGAAGAACCTGAAATTAACCTCATTCCAATGATAGACGTGCTGTTGGTCGTGCTCATTTTCTTAATGGTCACCACGACTTACGCGAAATTTTCTGAGCTACAAATCAATTTGCCGCAAGCCAATGGCGAAGCTTCCAAAGAAAAACCTGCACAAATCACCGTGTCGGTTGATGCAGTGGGCAATTATCAGATCAACGCCAATACCATTAACTTTACCAACGTCACCAATCTTGCTCAGATACTGAAACAAGAAGCAAAAGGCTCGGCTGATACGGTAATCATTATCAACGCTGATGCAAAAGCGACACATCAGTCAGTCGTTAATGTCATGGAAGCGGGACGTGAAGCAGGTCTTACCCGTATCACTTTCGCAACGCAAAAAAGCAATTAACCTCCACGCTCCCACTTTGGGGGCGTGTCATTCTGCATATTCTCTATGAACAATTGGAAAGACCCACTCGGCAGCAACCGCATAGGCTTATGGTTAGCTGATCGCAATGACCGCAAACACAACAACATAGCACATGTTGCTGCACGCTGGGGTTGGGTTACACCCATGGGCGAACGTGGCAAAGTGGTATGGGTAATTGCAGGTGCAAGTCAAAACAGCGTACGCCTTGCCGTTGAACTGGTTCGTGCCATCCGTGAAAAACGTTTAGACATACGCCTCGTGCTCACTTTTGAGCACGACTACCCTGAATTGCTGACCGCGCTTGACGACTGCGATAAAACCGGCTGGGGATTAGCTCCGTGTGATCACCCAAGTGCACTGGCAAGAGTCAAAGAGCGACTGACACCCTACGGCGTTATTGTTGTTGGCACACAACCACGCCCCAACCTGAGTGCGCTACTTAATCAGCATGAGCGTGTGCTAGTGGTTAATCCACCGTTATCCGTCACCTATACATGCGAACGCATATATAACGGCACCGGCAAAGGTGAATTAGCCCCTGCCGCCGATATACTGGCTATCTTGGCGCAAGCGCAAATAGACCCTAACTTCAAATCATTAGTTAATCATGGCGTGGAGCGGCATTTATGGTGGCTGCACGATGATGCAGCCAGCAGCAGTCACGCGCTGATAGCCCAGTTTAAACAACAAACAACAAATGATGTGTTGTTTGTCAGCGGCGCAAAACCCGACAGTGACTTTATCGCCATCACCAGCTGGGACCGCAGCCCTATTGCTGGGGGAACTGTCGTATGGGTTGACGATAGTAAATGGTTACCCGCAATTTCCGCCGCTGTCACTGCAACTCATTTAGTCACTATCGATCCCGCCGTCCTCTGGCAAGCCATGGCTGGTGGCGCAGCAGTATCATGCTTGCAACTACAGGATTTACCTAAAACCAGCCTGAACGAAGCCATTACCGCTTGTGCTGACCCTGCTGCACTCTGGCAAGACTATCGCGACAATCCCATACTTGCACGCCAACGCGGTGATAGCGCACGGCGTTTATTCTGGCAAGAACGCCGCCTGGCAGAAAGCACCAGTGAAGAACTGGTTGGACGTGTATTTGAATGGTAGCCTGGTTACAACGCCAGTGGGCTAGCACGACAATCTGGCATGTGCTACTTATTCCATTATCTTGGCTGTTCTTTAGTATCACCCGCTTACGCCGGCTCGCCTACAACCTGCATTTATTAACCACACATCAACTTCCTGTTCCTGTCATCGTTGTTGGCAATATCAGTGTGGGTGGCACGGGCAAAACGCCGCTGGTCATTTACCTGGCTCAACAACTGCGTAATCATGGCTGGCAGCCGGGCATAATCAGCCGGGGGTACGGTGGTACGGCTGTTGCACCGACCGCAGTCCATGCTGACAGCAACGCACTCATAGTCGGTGATGAGCCTTTGCTGATTGCACGACGCACGGGGAGTCCATTGTGGGTATATCATAATCGCCCTGCCGCCGCTCGCGCGCTGCTCGCTGCCCATCCCCAAGTCAACGTAATTATTAGCGATGATGGCTTGCAACATTATTCTTTGGCGCGCGATATCAACATCGCAGTCATAGATGGCGCGCGCGGATTTGGCAACATGCGTTTATTACCCGCGGGTCCTTTGCGCGAGCCACTTGCTCGCCTTGATGAGATGGATGTCATCGTCATTAACCAAACAGGCTCATGCCACAGCAGCATCCCGGCTAGGCTGCCCAACTATGCCATGCACTTGCAAGGCCATCAATTCACTCAACTTATTAACCCACAACACACTGCAACCGCACAAGACTTTGTTCATCAGTCGGTACATGCTGTTGCAGGCATAGGTAACCCACAGCGTTTTTTTGATCAGTTAAGCGCGATGGGACTCACAGTTGTCCCCCATGCTTTTCCCGATCATTATCAATACCAACCTGACGACTTGAATTTCTCCGACTCTAATTTATCGGCCATTATCATCATGACTGAAAAAGATGCGGTAAAATGTCATTCTTTTACCAATGAGCGGATGTGGGTATGGGCAGTTGATGCACAATTACCTGACACTTTCATTGCCGACATACTCACACAATTAGGAAACCATCATGGATAGCAAGTTATTAGACATACTGGTCTGCCCGATTTGCAAGGGGCCATTGGTTTACCATAAAACCACCCAGGAATTGATATGCAAAGCCGATAAACTCGCTTTCCCTATTCGTGACGACATTCCCGTCATGCTTGAAGGTGAAGCCCGCACACTGGCCGAAGACGAAGTCGTTTAATGCATTACACCGTCATCATCCCTGCCCGCCACGCATCGACTCGCCTGCCCGCCAAGCCACTGGCGGATATACATGGCAAGCCGATGATAGTGCGCGTTGCAGAGCGAGCCGCATTAAGCCAGGCACAACAAGTCTGGGTGGCTGCTGATGACGAACGTATCATGCAGGCGCTGGATGAACATGGCATCACTGGCATACTCACCGCATCACACCATGCATCGGGCACCGACAGACTGGCTGAGGCAGTCATACAATTGGGTTTGGATGACGATGCTATCGTTGTGAATGTTCAGGGTGACGAACCCCTCATCGCACCCGAACTCATACACAGTGTCGCCGCCGATTTAGCAGCGCATCCTGAGTCAGTCATGGCAACGGTATGTCACGCCATAGATGACACGGCCAGCATGATCAATCCGAATATCGTCAAAGTCGTAATGGATAAGGATGGACACGCACTGTATTTTAGCCGTGCGCCTATTCCTTACCCTCGTGACGCATTCGCCGCAGGTGCAGCATTACCTGCTGACCTGCCGGTATATCGTCATATCGGTTTATACGCTTACCGCGTCGGATTCTTAAAGCACTACGCTGATTTAAGTCCTGCACCTATCGAGCAGTTTGAATCGCTGGAGCAATTACGCGTGCTCTGGCATGGTTACAAGATCAGCGTCAGCATCAGCCCTCATCCCGCCGCACCCGGCGTGGATACGGCAGAAGACTTAACACGTGTACGTGAATTATTTTTATTAGAAGGTTAACAACATGCGCATTATTTTACTCGGCGGCCCTGGAGCCGGCAAAGGCACACAAGCCAACTACATCAAACAACACTACAACATCCCACAGATATCTACCGGTGATATGTTGCGTGCGGCCATTACCGCTGGCACCGAGCTTGGCAAAGCAGCCAAGGCGGTGATGGATGCAGGGCAGCTGGTATCCGACGATATCATCATCGGCCTGGTCAAAGACCGCATCGCCCAACCGGACTGTGCCAATGGCTTCCTGTTTGACGGTTTCCCGCGCACCATCCCGCAAGCTGAAGCGATGAAAAGCGCAGGTGTACCGATAGATTACGTAGTTGAAATCGACGTACCTGACAGCGAAATCATCCAGCGCATGTCAGGCCGCCGTGTCCATCTTGCTTCTGGCCGCACGTATCACACCGTATTTAACCCACCCAAAGTCGCCAACACCGATGACATTACTGGTGAGCCATTAATTCAGCGTGATGACGACCACGAAGACACGGTGAAGAAGCGTCTGGATGTGTACCACGCCCAAACCGAACCACTGGTGCACTATTACTCTGACTGGTCAAATGCCGCATCAGTCGACGCACCAAAATACGTCAAAATCGCTGGCATAGGCAATGTAGAAGCCATACGCGATAATGTTTTTGCTGCCTTGGACAGCTAAGCATTAATCCGTACCAGTCGGGCTTTAGCCCGACATGATTACTCAAGCATTTATCACTCACCCGAACCAACACGCAATCATTTAATATGACCGACACCATTACTTCCCCTGCCACACTGACTATTACCTCACTCAACCATGAAGGGCGTGGTGTCGCACGGCGCGAGGATGGGAAGACTATATTTGTTGATGGTGCAATTACTGGCGAAGTGGTTCAGTACTCGATTTACCGCAAAAAAGACAGTTTCGAGATGGCGCAGATCACCAAGATCGTTCGTCCCAGCTTTATGCGCGTCAAACCCCGTTGCCCACACTTTGGCGTGTGTGGCGGCTGTAGTTTGCAGCACATGGATGCAGGGGCGCAAATTGCCGCCAAGCAACGTGTGCTCGAAGACAACCTGGTACACATAGGCAAGGTTCAACCTGCCAGCATTATGTCACCCATACACGGCCCAGCTTGGGGCTATCGCACCCGTGCACGCATGTCGGTACGTCTGGTAGAAAAGAAAGGCGGCGTACTCGTCGGATTTCACGAACGCAGAAACAGCTTTATCGCCGATATGCGCTCATGTGAAGTATTGCCACCACGTATCTCTGCGCTCATCCCGCTGTTACGTGAATTTGTCATGCGCCTCACTATCCGCGCACAACTGCCACAGATAGAAGTCGTTGCTACTGCAGCAGTGGACGCACTGGTTATCCGCCACATGGTACCTATTCCGCCGGAAGATGAAGTGCTATTACGCGAATTCGCCGACCAACATCATATCCAATGGTGGACGCAATCCAAAGGCCCAGACACCATCCAGCCTTTTTATCCATTGGATGCACCAGAACTGTCCTATAGCCTGCCTGAATTTAATTTGGTCATGCCATTCCGCCCCAGCGAATTCACCCAGATTAACACTGATGTTAATCCCATTCTCATGCGCCGCGCCATGCAGTTGCTGGATCCGCAACCAAATGAACGTATCGTTGACATGTTCTGCGGATTAGGTAATTTCACTCTGCCGATAGCACGTCATGCACAGACAGTAGTCGGTATTGAGGGTAGCAAAGAGCTTGTCGCCCGCGCGCAGCAAAATGCAACGTTTAACGGCATTAGCAATACTGAATTTATGGTGGAAAATTTATTTGAAATAACCACGGAACGCATGAATGCGCTAGGGCATTTTGACAAGATGCTGATAGACCCACCCCGGGACGGCGCATATGCACTGGTACAGGCACTTGATGATAACGCACCTAAGCGCATCGTCTATGTCTCGTGCAATCCAGCCACCCTGGCACGTGATGCTGCGGTGTTAGTGCATGAAAAAGGCTATCAACTCAAAAGCGCAGGCATTGCTAATATGTTCCCGCACACGGCACACGTTGAATCTATTGCATGCTTTGAAAAACAGTAGTCATGGCACCTGAACGATATGTTTTACTTCAGTAACAGACAGGTGCAATAACTGGCTGATAGCTTGGTAATCGTCTGGCAGTGCCTCATCATCCCAGCCATTTGCAGCATGCCGAGTTAAATTAATCGCCAGCGCAATATTTTGCATTTGACGCAGATGGGTGTTGCTTTTCTCCATAAAGCCAATGAGCATGTCAGGCAACATCCACGATTTGGATAATGCCAGCTGCAAATCAGACAATTTAAATCCCAGCACTGTCTGCTGCGCAACACGAGTGCGTAACGCCTTATCATTAAGCTGCAATTCTCGTATTTGCAACATTTGTTGCGGCGCATAACACCACATCAGTATCTCAGTAAAATTATGCAGCAATGCAGCAATGTAAATTTCGTCAAAATGAGTATCCTTTAACCGCACCGCCCAGTCACGGGCATAATATGCCGCACGAGTGGCACGTCGAACAGCGTGCAGCATACCAGTCAAGGCTGACACTTGATCATGCAGCATATCCTCTACAATCAGGCCGGGCTGAACTTTTTCCAGCACTGTCTTCATGCCCAGCATCATTAATGCCTGCTCTACCTGAACCACTTCAAACTGTTGAACCCTGTGTTTGTGATGTTGCAGATAACGCAACAGGGCTACAGTCATCAGTGGATCCGCACATATAATATCGGCTACGCTTCTCGCATTTAACTCTTCAGCATCCATATCTATGCGCCCGAGCTCACGGCTAGTACGTTTCAGCATGGGAATTTCTGCTGTTTTAAAGAAGTTTACCCAACCATCCAAATCCAGTATCGGCTCTATCATCTCGCGCTCCACTCACCATCTTTATTATTAACTACCTATGCTACAGAAAATAAGCGAGATAAGCCACAAACGCTGCAAGGTTGCAACTTTAACTGCAATCCTATAGTCTATCGACAGTCAGAACAATTTGGAGCAATGCAATGCAACCTGAAATTCGATTATCAAGTAACACAGCAGATTTAGCTGAGATACAAAATAAAGTTCTACGCAACACCTACCTCATGCTATCGCTCACCATGATACCGACTGTCATAGGCGCTTACCTTGGCATGAGTATCAGCTTTGCTTTCATGGCACAGCATCCAGTTATGTCCATGTTAGGCATGTTGGCAGTCATGTTCGGGATGTTTATGGGTATAGCGGCCAATCGCAATAATGCACTCGGCATCGTATTATTACTTGCCACTACAGGCTTATTTGGCTTAATGCTGGGACCTGTCTTGCAAGCCGCACTCCATTTCAGCAATGGTGCTCAGCTAATTGCCATGGCGGCAGGTGGTACTGGGGCGATATTCTTTACCTTGGCAACAATAGCAACCGTCACTAAAAAAGACTTTAGCTTTATGGGTAAATTCCTGATGGTAGGCTTGGTGATGCTGATATTAGCCTCATTGGCAAATATGTTTTTCCAGATACCTGTGGCTTCGTTGGCAATTTCCGCCATTTCCATCATGATATTTTCTGGCTATATCCTTTACGACATTAGCCAAATCATCCATGGCGGCGAAACCAACTATGTCATGGCAACCTTGGCGATTTATCTTGATATATACAATATCTTTGTAAACTTGTTAAACCTGCTTATGGCTCTGGCGGGTAATCGCGATTAAATAAAACTCAGGGCAGGTCACCTGACTTGCCCTAGACTCACCCGCTCTACCCCTGCCAAATCACACTCTGACTTCACACCCTCAAATCCAGCCGCCGCTAACAAACCACGAACAACCCTCGCTTGGTCATAACCATGCTCGAGCAGTAAGTATCCACCAGGGGTCAAAAAGTGTGCTGCAGAATCTATAATCAGGCGCAAATCATCCAAACCTGTCGCACCTGCGGTTAGCGCAGTGATAGGTTCATAACGCAATTTAGCCAGATGTTCATCGAGCTCAACTATATAAGGCGGATTACTCACAATAACATCAAACTTGTCACCGTCAGGCACTTGTTGCCACCAATCGCTGACAACAAAACCGATATTTCCCACGCCTAAATGCGCTGCATTTGCTTGGGCAACCGCTAATGCAGCCACGCTCTGATCCACCGCCAAAATTTGTGCTAATGGCCGCGATGCAGCGATACTTATAGCAATTGCACCGCTTCCTGTGCCTAAATCCAACACTCGCACTCGCTTATTCTGGGGAATACGCGCCAGTGCCAGCTCCACTAACAACTCCGTATCAGGGCGCGGTATCAGCACATCAGGGGTGACTTTGAAGGTCAAGCCGTAAAATTCTTTTTCACCGAAAATATAAGCCATGGGCTCATCTTGCAAACGGCGTAGCAGGCAGTGTTGGTAGCTCGTGTAATTTTCTGCCGACAAGCTTTCATCATCGTGAGCAATGAGCCAGGCGCGATTAACCTGCAGTACCTGTGCCAATAACAATTGCACCTCGAAACGCGCATCGACTATAGATAAACCCAGCGCCGTTGCCAACCTTACACTATCAGCCTGGACTATGCTTTGTATCTGCACTACTCGCCCATTGCGGCCAATAACTCAGCCTGATGCTCGGTTGCCAGGCCCGACAGCAACTCGTCCAAATCGCCATCCATAATCGCATCAATTTTATACAGTGTAAGATTGATACGATGGTCAGTAATCCGGCCTTGTGGGAAATTATAAGTGCGGATGCGTTCAGATCGGTCGCCACTGCCTATCAACGACTTGCGTGTTGCTGCTTCTTTAGAGGCAATCTCACGCAATTGCTTATCTTTAATCCGCGCCGCTAACACTGACAGAGCCTGCGCCTTATTTTTATGCTGCGATCTGTCGTCCTGACATTCCACAACGATCCCAGTAGGCAGATGCGCAATTCGCACGGCCGAGTCTGTTTTATTAATATGCTGCCCACCCGCTCCGCTGGCGCGATAGGTGTCTATACGTAAATCTGCAGGATTCAGGTTCACGTCAGCCACTTCGTCCGCTTCTGGCATTACCGCTACCGTGCAGGCCGAAGTATGTATACGCCCCTGCGTCTCCGTTGCAGGCACACGTTGCACGCGATGACCACCCGATTCAAACTTCAAGCGCGAATAGGCACCACGCCCAATGATTTTCAAGATGACTTCTTTATAACCGCCCAGCTCGCTCATACTTTCGGAAATAATTTCTACTTTCCAGCGTTGCCGCTCGGCAAAACGCGTGTACATCCTGAACAAATCTGCTGAAAACAAGGCCGACTCATCCCCGCCTGTACCCGCCCGAATTTCCAGGAAAATATTACGCTCGTCATTAGGATCTTTAGGCAACAATTCCATTTGCAAATCTGTTTCTAGCGTCAGCAAGCGTGCCTTACCCTCGCTAATCTCTTGCTCGGCCAGCTCTTTCATTTCAGGGTCTGCCAGCATTTCATGCGCGCTGGCAATGTCTACCTCAGTTTGAGTATAGGCGCGATACAGTGCCACCACAGGCGAAATCTCGGCATGTTCACGCGTGAGCTTACGGTAATTATCCATATTGCTAGTCACCGTTTCCACGGACAGCAAACGGTCGATTTCATCTAAACGCTCAGTCAGCTGAGCGAGTTTATTCAATAAGGTAGGTTTCATTCTTGATGTAAAGCGTAAAGCCTGGACAACGTCGCCACTAAAGCTTGGCGCTCGCCATCATCAGCGTGATTAAGAGCATGGGTAGGATGATGTAAAAATTTATTGGTAAGGCTATGCGACATGGCCTCCAGCACTTGTTCAGGAGATCCGCCCTTAGCTAATAACTTCAACGCGCGTTCAACTTCATGACGACGCACACGCTCGGCCTGGTCACGCAGACTGCGTATGGTTGGAACCAACTCGCGCGTATCCAGCCAATGTGCAAACTGACGTACACTCACGTCAATAATTGCCTCAGCATCACCTACCTGTGCCATGCGGTTTTCCATACCCTGCTTGACTATAGCGCCCAAATCATCAACGCTGTATAAAAACACGTCAGCCAATTCGCCCACTTCGACTTCAATATCGCGTGGCACAGCCAAATCCACCATAAACATAGGACGATGACGCCGAGTTTTCAATGCGCGCTCAACCATGCCTTTACCCAGAATAGGCAATTGGCTGGCGGTACTGGTGACAACGATGTCATAACGAGCCAAGTGTTCAGGTAACTCTTGTAAACTAATCGCGCTGCCCTGATAACGGTCCGCCAAAAGCTGTGCACGTTTTACAGTACGGTTGGCCACCATAATATGCTTGGGACGACGGGCGCCAAAGTGCGCAGCGCACAGCTCTATCATCTCGCCAGCACCGATGAATAAAACATTTTGTTCAGAGATACTTGGGAAAATGCGCTCCGCCAAGCGTACCGAGGCTGCTGCCATTGATACAGAATTCGCACCAATTTCTGTAACTGTGCGGACTTCCTTTGCAACGGCAAATGTATGCTGGAATAGCTTATGCAAGACGATACCCATCGTACCTGCCTGTTCAGCCGTTTTCACGGCAAGGCGCATTTGCCCCAGTATCTGCGTTTCGCCCAACACCATAGAATCCAGACCCGATGCGACGCGAAAAGCGTGTCGCGCGGCGTCAACATGCGGCAGCGCATAAATGTATGGTGCTATCGTATGGCTATCCAGCTGATGGTAATGCGCGAACCAGTTAATCACCGCATCCTGGTCAGCTGCATTACAATAAATCTCAGTGCGATTACAGGTAGAAAGTATCGCAGCTTCTTTTACTGCACCTGATGATATCGCGTCATGCAAAGCCGCTTCCATACCATCAGCATGAAAAGCCACTTGCTCCCGAATATTTACAGGTGCAGTTTCATGGTTGATACCTATGGTTAACAAACGCATGAATTAATATGCCTCGCCGCCATTAACACGGCGTTCTTCAATAGGTGCAGGCGCTTGCTGTGGGGGCGCCAGTTCATTCACAGGCACAGCAACTACGGGTTTATTTACTGCGGCTGGTTTGGCAACTGGCTCCAAACGTGTAGCTGGTTTTAAATGCGGCGCAATTACAACAGGCGCAACTTTTACTGACACAGGCGGCACAGGAGCAGGAACTGGAATAGCCTTGGCCTGCGCAGGCTCTTCCACCACCTCAGCAGGGTCATCCATTTCCATTTCAGGCGGGGTCTGTACGATACGCGAAGGTGCTAACACTGCTGACAATTGTGGACTCATGGCCTTAATCAGCTGCGCAGGTAAGGAACTGGTAAAGTGATATTGCGCCCCTTCTTCACCTCGCACTATCGCTGTCATGGTACCAAAGAACTTATCGCCGATAAAAAACACCATGGTTGCGGTACGATTCACTACGCGTGATGTCACCACATTACCATTGGCATCAACCGTATCAAAACGATGATCGCCTGTACCTGTTTTACCGCCCATAATCAGCGGCTTACCGTCATTGTCCTTGAATACACCCCGCAAACGTCCTGCCGTACCTTGCTCAACCACACCTTGCAGAGCCTTACGCACGATAACGGTTAATTCCACGGGCAATAAACGCTCGCCTTGTGGCGGTTTGCGCACAAATACCGTTTCATAAGGCGTACCTGCCGCAAAGTGCACTTTTTCTATCGACACTGCAGGCATACGCACGCCATTATTGACCACAATACCCATTAGCTCGGCCAATGCCGCAGGCCTGTCCGCTGAGGTACCTAGTGCAGTCGCGTAAGATGGCACCAGACTATCAAACGGATAACCCAAACGTTTCCAGTCCTGATGAATTTTTTCAAAAGACTCAACCTCCAACAGACTGCGTATGCGTATATCTTGCGCATTTTTACGCCCAGTACTGAACAACCAGTTATACACCGCGATACGTTGATCATGGCTCGCGGCTACAACCTGATCAAAACTATGCTGAGGATGCTCGCGTAAATAGGCTACCAACCAAAGTTCCAGTGGATGCACCTGAATGATATAACCCAAATCAGCCAGTGAAAAAGCATTGGGTGCGTACTGCCCATACAAACTGGCTATCGTTGCATCGGTTAAACGCTCACCCTCAATACTGCGCGCACGCATGAATTTCGCAAAGCTATCCAGGCTTTCATTAGGCGCTAAATAACGGAATACGGCTGCCAGACGACGCGGTGTAGCATGTACTTTATTGAGCAGCGTATCGGTAACTTGCGCAGGGGTTTGACCGCGATATTTTTTATAAAACCGCAACAAATAAGCCTGACCTTCTTTGTCTGCGAAACGCTCCAAATAAGTGCGGCGTGCAGGATTGTTCGCATCTTCCAACACTTTGCCAGCCACCCCAGGCGTCTGTGCCATGTAGTACAAGCTAATGTCACGCATTAAGCGGATATAGACCAGATTCACCGAATTACGTGTAGCCGTCCATAAATCCATGACGCGACCGTTGTCATCCTTGTTAAAGTTAACAAACCGATGCAAGCCACCGCCAGTAAAGAATGGCTGCGATATGTCAGCTGAATATTGCCGCAACATCGCCGCTTCCAACATCGCCATAAGTGACTTATCTTGAGCATGCTGGTAATAATTAATCGCCCAGCTAGAAATCGCATCGGTTGACGAGACCACCAGCGCCGTCAATTCTCTAGCAGTTAATTTACTATATTGATCATGTAACGCAGTGATAATTTCCAAATAACTGATCAGCGTACGCAACTTCGCGGTTGAGCCTAAATCAAGCTTGGCCCCCTTGTTGATATCAAAAGGCTGATTTAAGTTATCTGCCTGTATCCTTAACAGGGCCCCTTGAGGCGTCATTTCATACAAAGTAAAGCTGTAAATAATCTTGCTTAGATCGTTCTCTGGATTGAGCAAGTTTTTACCATACATACCAACTTTAGCCGCACCTTCGGCAGAATTCAGGCTTACCAAAAACTGACTCACGCTTTGCTGCGCTGCAGAATTCAGCGTGCTGTCTGCGCTGACATCATAGCGATCCAGATCATACAAACGCGGCACGCCGAGCAAATTAGCCAGGCGTGAACGTACCGCATTCGCGGCTTTTTGCGCGATAAATGCCTTATTCTGGATAGGGCGCTGCACATCAAAGCTTAGTCGTGCCTGCAATGCCGCATCACGTAATGCCGGGCTAATCACTCCCTCACGTGCCAATAAACGCAGATGCACATTGGTGTTATCTTCCAATGCTTTATGATTTACATTCAAATAATAAGACGGCTTACGCTGTGCAATAATGAGTGACAGCACATGCTTGTATGCATTTCCGGTCTCTGCATCCGCGTGATTCGCCAGCAACAACTGGTTAACCCGGTTCACATCCAGACCATACCAGGCCCACAGCGCGTCTTGCAAACCAATAACTTCACCAAATTTTGGCGCGGCGGATAACGGCACGGTATTCAGATAATCCAATACTATACGTTGCCGCGTAGGCAGGGTTTTTTCACCATCCAGGTAGGCACGTACCGAAGCCGAAGCCATTTGTTGCCATTTATCCTGCACTGTCATGGTTAAACCATCAGGCGAATGACGATATTTCTCGATTTGCGTCGCCAACGTACTGCCACCGGGAACATCATGCGAAGGCTTAACTAACTGTATGAGCTTATCCAAAACCGCCTGAGCTAATCTATCCCACTCCACCGCAGGGTTACGTTTAGGGTTGTCAGTTGCCAGTAATTCGCGATTTTCCACAAACAACAAACTGTCACGCACCAATGGCGGGATAGACTTGAAATCGGGATAAACACGCTGTGGCGTATGGCTTTCAAACACCACATCTCCTGCCGCATCGGTTAACTTTAATCCGGCTTGATCTTTTTCGTGATAAGGCAGATTTAAACCCTGATCTGCCATTTGCTGCATGGCAGGACTAATTCGTGCCTGTTGAGAAATTTCAAAACCTTGATCAAGCAAAAGCTTGCTCATTTCCGGTAGCTGCACATAGCCCATACGGACATCAGCAGGCCCAGCCTGAGGAAAACGGATAGCCCGACTCGCCTTGGGCTCAAGCTTATACTGCATTTTTGCAGCATACTCAGTCAGATACTGGGCTTGCAACGTGGAGGTAGTAAATTCCCAAACCAGGAAACCCGCCAAAGCCCCAACAACGACAACACTCGTCCCCGCCAACCAATAATAAATGCGTTTAGATGACATAAAAATTAATGGTTACCCAGCCAGTCCTTACCAATAATAAAATCGCTATACAAACGCGCTTCTTCCGTTCCGACTTCGGGCTGCCATTGGTAGGTCCATTTAACGATGGGTGGCATAGACATTAGTATCGATTCCGCACGCCCATTAGACTGTAAACCAAACAATGTGCCACGGTCATATACTAAATTAAACTCTACATAACGTCCGCGACGATGTGCCTGAAAATCTCGTTCGCGTTCGCCATAAGGCATATCTTTGCGACGTTCCAGGATCGGCACATAAGCTGACAAGAAATGGTCACCTACACTTTGTACGGTCTGAAAGCTATGATCAAAATCACGATCAGCAAAATCATCAAAGAAAATACCACCTATCCCACGCGGCTCGTTTCTGTGTTTGATAAAGAAATATTCATCACACCACTTTTTAAAACGCGGGTAATAACTGCTATCGAATGGAGCTAATGCGTTATGGCAGATTTGATGAAAATGCACCGCATCCTCTTCAAATCCGTAATATGGCGTTAAATCCATACCACCACCAAACCACCAAACCGGCTCAGCACCTGGCTTGGTCGCAATAAAAAAGCGTACATTAAAGTGCACGGTAGGTGCATAAGGATTGCGTGGATGGAACACTAATGACACGCCCATCGCTTCAAAGCTGCGCCCTGCAACTTCAGGATGCGCAGCAGACGCAGAAGGCGGCAAATTCGCACCGAATACGTGAGAGAAATTCACCCCACCACGTTCAAGTACATTGCCATTTTCGATGACACAACTGGTACCACCACCACCCTCGGCACGCACCCAGCTGTCGCGCACAAACGATTTGCCATCAACCTGCTCCATACGGCTGACGATAAGGTCTTGTAATGCCAGTAAATAGTCTTTAACCGTTGCTGTATCCATGCCTGACTCCTTATTTACGAACGCACTACTTGCTTAGTCATTAAATTCACAATCTTGCTCGGCCGTTTTGCGTACCCTATGCGCCCGGGCATCACCTGCACCTGCTTTCCGAATACTCTATGCACCTCACGTGCACTACGCAAAGCATGCTGCCCGCTACGATTTGCACTGGTAGACACCACTGCCATTCCTAGCCGTCGGCACAATTTCACTGCAGGCACGTGCGCAGTTACGCGCACAGCTATGGTCTGATGCTTACCCCGCAACCAGACTGGACAGCGTTTACTTGCTGCCAGCAACAAGGTCACGGGCCCTGGCCAATAGCCTGACGCCACCGCTGCTTGCAACGCCTCGGGTGTCACATAACGTCGCAACTGCTCAGGCCGCGATGCAATCAGTATCAGTCCTTTACTCTGCGGCCTGCGCTTAAGCCGCAGAATCCGCCTGACCGCCAGCCTGGATTGCGGGTCGCAGCCCAAGCCGTAGCAAGACTCGGTCGGATAAGCCAAAACGCGATGACGCATGTGCAACAATTACTTTTTGCGATCTATTGCCCGATAACCAATATCACGCCGCATTTGGCTACCGTCAAAATGAATTTGTTCTGCCACTTCATAAGCACGTCGTTGCGCGATTTTCACGCTATCACCCAATGCAGTTACACACAACACGCGTCCACCGCTGGTCACTACATGGTCATCGACCAGCTTGGTACCTGCGTGAAATATGTGTGCATCTTCTTCGGACTTAGGCAAACCAGTAATCACGTCACCCGTGCGTGGTGTATCTGGGTAATTAGCCGCAGCCATCACTACGCCCAGCGCAGTACGTCTATCCCACTCAGCCTCTATCGTATCCAGCGTGCCATTCACAGCATGTTCCATCAACATGACCAAATCTGATTTCAAGCGCATCATGATAGGCTGAGTTTCAGGATCACCCATACGGCAATTAAATTCCAGCACCTTGATCGTGCCGTCATCGCTGATCATCAGCCCAGCATAAAGGAAACCCGTATAAGGCGTTCCCGCGGCTTTCATCCCTGCCATCACCGGTGCAATCACTTCACGCAAAGTTTTAGCATAAATCTCGGGTGTCACCACAGGAGCCGGAGAATATGCCCCCATACCACCAGTATTCGGACCTGTATCGCCGTCACCTATGCGCTTATGATCCTGGCTGGTCGCCAATGGCAGCACATGTTCACCGTCACACATGACAATAAAGCTGGCTTCTTCACCGGTCAAAAACTCTTCAATCACTACGCGCGCGCCTGCGTCACCCAGCTGATTATCCTGCAGCATCATATCAATGGCGGCATGCGCCTCGGCCAGGTCCATCGCTACAACCACACCCTTACCTGCCGCCAAACCATCAGCCTTAATGACTATAGGTGCACCTTCAGCATCGATGTAGGCATGCGCTGCTGCGATATCACTAAAGGTCTGATATTTAGCAGTTGGAATACCATGCTGCTGCATGAATGCCTTGGCGAAATCCTTGGAAGCTTCCAGCTGTGCGGCAGCTTGAGTCGGACCAAATATTTTTAATCCTGCTGCGCGAAACTGATCAACTATCCCCGCTGCCAATGGCGCTTCAGGACCAACCACTGTCAACATGACTTGCTCTTGCTGGGCATAAGCCAGTAATTCCGCAATATCCGTTATCGGCACATTGATTAATTCTTTCTCGCCTGCCGTTCCTGCATTACCTGGTGCGACAAACACTTTAGCCACGCGCGGCGATTGCGCCAAACGCCATGCCAGCGCATGTTCACGCCCACCCGAACCTATCACTAATATATTCATAATCTTCGCTTAATGACGGAAATGTCTATGTCCAGTAAATACCATGGCAATGCCATGCTCGTTAGCTGCAGCGATGACTTCAGCATCTTTCACGCTACCACCTGGCTGGATAACGGCTTTAGCACCCGCTTCTGCCAGCACATCCAGTCCATCGCGGAATGGGAAAAACGCATCCGAAGCTACCGCACAACCAGCCAATGACAAGCCCGCATTCGCAGCTTTAATCACAGCAATTTTAGTTGAATCAACCCGGCTCATTTGCCCCGCGCCCACACCCAGTGTTTGCCCGTTGGCGGCAAAGACGATGGCATTGGACTTAACAAACTTCGCCACACGCCATGCAAACAGCATATCCTGTATCTGTTGCGCAGTTGGATGCAATTCAGTCACCACGCGCAAATCGTCAGCAGTCACATTAAAGTTATCAACGGTCTGCACCAGCAAACCACCGCCTACCCGTTTAACTTCATAGGCATTAACCTCATGCGCCATCGGCACTACCAACACCCGTACATTGGCTTTTTTCGCCAAAATGGTTAAGGCATCAGCACTGTAAGCAGGCGCAATTAACACTTCCATAAACTGCTGTGACACGGCTTCTGCTGTTGCAGCATCGACTTCGCAGTTGAACGCAATAATGCCACCGAATGCTGAACTCGCATCAGTCGCAAACGCTAAACGGTAAGCCGACACCGCATCATGCGCCACCGCTGCACCACTAGGATTGGCGTGCTTAATGATCACACATGCTGGCTGCACAAAGCTTTTCACACCTTCCCACGCGGCATCGCTATCAGCGATGTTGTTATACGACAATTCTTTACCTTGCAGCTGCGTGTAATGCGCAAGACTGCCCGCAACAGGTTGCAAATCGCGGTAGAACGCGGCTGCCTGATGTGGGTTCTCACCATAACGCATGGTTTGTACGCGGGTGAAATTCAGATTCAATTGCGCTGGGAATGGCGCACGCTCACCATCCAGTTCACGCGCAGTCAAATAATTGGAAATCGTGCTGTCGTATTGCGCGGTATGAGTAAACGCCTTACGCGCCAAATCGTAGCAAGTGCCTGTCGCCAATGAACCATTATTGGCTTTCAACTCAGCCAACACCATCGCGTAATCTGCAGGATCAGTCACCACGCCCACGTGCTGATAATTCTTGGCCGCCGAACGCACCATGGTAGGGCCGCCAATATCGATATTCTCGATTGCATCAGCTAAAGTGCAATCCGCTTTCGCCACAGTTGCGCTAAATGGATATAAATTCACCACCACCAAGTCGATATAACCTATGCCCGCCTGCTTGACTGCTTCAGCATGCTCGGCCAAATCACGACGCGCCAGGATGCCGCCATGTATCTTAGGATGCAAAGTCTTCACACGCCCATCGAGCATTTCCTGAAAACCAGTGTAATCAGCCACTTCGGTACAAGCGATGCCATTTTCAGCTAATAATTTAGCTGTGCCGCCTGTCGATAGAATTTCGATATTGAATTCCCGCAAACCTTGCGCCAGTGCCAGCACACCCGTTTTGTCAGACACGCTAATCAGCGCGCGTTCTATGTAAGCCATTTGATTCCCTGATGATAAAATTGAAGACGCTTGAAACTAAATATTGCTACGGTTACTGCAAATCATACTGCGCCATTTTTTTGCGCAAGGTATTACGATTAATACCTAAATACTCAGCGGCACGCGTTTGATTACCTTGCGCATAAGTCAGGATTTTTTCCAGCAATGGCCGTTCTACACACGCCAACACCATATCGTAAACTCCCGCTGGTGGCTCACCATCCAAGTCCTGAAAGTACACATCTATTGCGCTCCGTACGCAAACAGCCAATTCATTATCGTGTTTATTCATCAAGTTAATACCCTAAGCAGCGACTGCGTCATTTATTTGACTGTCAGTCACATAATCCAAATGTTTACCGCGTGCCCGGCAATGCTCAAAAAAAGCATCGACAGCAGCGACTTGCTCATCTAACGTCTGTAATTGATTCATTGCATGACGGAAATTGGCCGAATCATGCAATCCTTTGGTGTACCAGGAAATATGCTTGCGGGCGATACGCAAGCCAGACTGCTCGCCATAAAACTCATACAAATCATTCATATGATGGGTCAACACACGATGTATCTCATCCACTTCTGGCGGCGGCAAGTGTGTACCTGTTTGTAAATAATGATCAATTTCGCGGAATATCCACGGCCGCCCTTGCGCCGCGCGCCCTATCATTACCGCATCCGCACCCGTATATTCGAGCACAAACTTGGCTTTTTCCGGCGTGGTAATGTCACCATTGGCAATAATGGGGATCCGTGCCACCGCTTTGACCGCAGCGATGGTATCGTATTCAGCATCCCCAGTATAAGCACATGCGCGAGTTCTGCCGTGCATTGCCAAGGCTTGGATGCCACTGTCTTCTGCAATTTTCAATATATTTAATGCATTCTTATGCTGCTTATCCCAGCCCGTGCGAATCTTTAGCGTCACCGGCACGTTAGGCACTGCATTCACCACTGCCGCCAAGATGCGCGCAACCAGCGGCTCATCTTGCAGCAACGCCGAACCCGCCATCACATTGCAGATTTTTTTCGCAGGACACCCCATGTTGATATCTATAATCTGCGCGCCTCTATCCACATTATGCCGCGCAGCTTCCGCCATCATTTCAGGAATTGATCCGGCAATCTGCACTGAAATCGGATCCACTTCACCATCATGATTCGCCCGTCTCTGAGTTTTAGCCGAACCATACAGCAATGAATTGGACGTCACCATCTCCGATACCGCCATCCCTGCGCCCATTTGCTTGCACAACTGACGAAATGGCCTATCCGTCACACCCGCCATGGGTGCGACAATGAGATTGTTTTTGAGGACATGATTACCAATACGCATAGATTAAAATTTGTGCAAAATAGCTGCGTATTTTATACGCTAAACGCATTCCGCGCAAAGTTACCATGCCTATTAACGATGAATCAGCCTAAACGATTATCCGCGGGGTGATAGTGGGGGTCTTCCAGCACATTCACTTCTATCATGCCCTTGGCTTTATCCAGCAGCTCCAGGCAATCCGGGCTTAAATGGCGTAAATGCAATTTTTTCCCAGCCTGAGTGTAACGCTCAGCCAGCGCATCAATCGCTGCGATTGCCGAGTGATCCTTGACGCGCGCAAATTTGAAATCGATCACGACTTCATCTGGGTCGTCTTTTGGTGTAAATAATGCTGAAAAATTATGCGTGGAAGCAAAAAACACAGCGCCATGCAATTCATACACTTTCCAATCGTGTTCATCCGTCGTCACTTTCACTTCGATATGTTTAGCCTGCTGCCAAGCGAACACCAGTGCAGAAATAATCACACCAACGATAACTGCCATGGCTAAATCAGTGAACACCGTGACTATCGCTACCGTCAATCCGACCAAAACATCAGCCGGAGGCACCTTGCCAAACAGGCGGAAACTACCCCATTCAAACGTCTTTTCCGACACCATGAACATCAAACCAATCAACGCCGCCAGCGGTATCATTTGTATCCATGTCGACGCAAACAAGATAAAACTCAGCAAAAACAGCGCTGCCGCAATACCTGAGATATTTTTTACTGCCCCATTGGTCACATTAATCATGCTCTGACCTATCATCGCGCAGCCGCCCATACCACCGAAGCACCCTGTCACCACATTCGCCACACCTTGACCCACACACATGCGATTAGGCTTGCCACGAGTTTGCGTCATGTCATCTATCAAATTCAAGGTCAGCAATGACTCTATCAAACCTACGCCAGCCAGAATTAAACTGTAAGGGAAAATAACGCGTAAAGTGTCCAAACTAAACGGCACACTGGGGATATGAAATTCTGGCAAACCGCCCTTAATCGACGCCAAATCACCTACCGTTTTGGTTTCCACCCCACCAAATATCACCAGTAAAGACACAGCCACTATCGCCACCAGTGTGGATGGCAAAGCCTTAAAATAGCGTGGCAAAACATATATTATCAACAGCGTCAGCGCAATCAATCCCAGCATCACGTATAACGGCGCGCCCTGCATCCAGTGTAGATTTCCAGCCGCATCTGCCACTTTAAAATGCCCCAGCTGCGCCAGGAAAATCACAATGGCCAAGCCGTTAACGAAACCCAGCATGACTGGATGCGGAACCATACGAATAAACTTACCCAGCTTGAGCAAGCCAAAAGCAATTTGCAAAACACCCATCAGCACCACCGTCGCAAACAAGTACTCCACGCCATGCTGTACCACCAATGCCACCATGACCACCGCCAATGACCCCGCCGCACCTGAAATCATGCCCGGACGACCGCCTATCAGCGAAGTAATCAGCGACACCATGAACGCTGCATACAAGCCTACCAGCGGATGCACATGTGCCACAAAAGCAAATGCAATCGCCTCTGGCACCAACGCCAGCGCAACAATCAAACCACTCAATACATTTATTTTAATTTCAGGAAAATTCCGTAAATTCATACCAGCCTCACCATACACAACGCGCATGCCAAACACACACCTTGCCATATAAAATTATTGATCAGCAACCATGCCACGGACATACAGATAGCCGCGCAATGACTTGCAAAGAGGAAATAAAACGATAGCCGCAATAGCTGCAGCGAGATGAAGCCAGAAATTACATGGGTATGACTCAGATTGAGCTGTTGTGAATTTATGTTCGCATTATATCGAATGTTTTACACTTACTCAAAGCGGCACACATAGCAAGCCAGCCATTTTTCTAGGATAATGCGCCTTTTATCGAACTGAGTCTGTTATGAACCCATCACTCCCCACTGCTGGCATCTGGAAACGCTTCGCCACCATGATTTACGAGGCGATTTTATTAGTAGCGGTGCTGTTTATTGCAGACTACCTGTTTATTGCACTAACGCATAACAAGTTACCAAAAGCACTCCTGCAAATCTATCTCGTTGGTGTCATGGCTGTTTATTTCGTCTGGTTCTGGATGCGCGGGCAATCTTTAGCCATGAAAACCTGGCATATTTATGTAGTCAAAACGAATGGTGACAACCTGGACTTACACACTGCTTTAATGCGATTTGCATTTAGCTGGCTCATAGGGATCACCCAGTTATGGGCTTTATTTGACCGGGACGGCCAGTTTTTGCATGACCGACTGGCAGGTACACGATTAGTTAGCAAGGCACATCTGGCAAAAGACTAATCTAATTGCGGCTGTGTTGATTACGACGTTATTGACGCTCTACCCGCTTAAGCAAATAAACGCCCAGCGCTAAAAATATCAGTGTTGGTGCCAACGCGCTAACCAGTGGCGGCCAGTCGTTGAGCAAGCCCATATAAGCGAACAGGCGATTAAACAGATGATAACCCAAGCCCAGCATAATACCCGCGAACACGCGCAAACTGACGCCGCCTGCACGCGGTCGGTGGTAGGCAAATGGCAATGCCAGCAAGATCATGATAGGCGCGGCAAATGGGTAAATCAGCTTACTCCACAGCGCAATTTCATAACGTTTGCTAGGCTGACGATTATCATGCAAATGCTGGATGTATGCCCACAGATCCACCGCTGACATTTTCTCGGGTGCAACCAGCAACACATTCATGATGCCGGGGGTCAGCACGGATTGCCATTCACTGCTTGCCACATGCGCTACCGTTACTCCCGTTGCCGCAAATCGGGTTTCATCAATCTCATGCAACTGCCACACGTTGTCGTGTAAAAAAGTGCCAGTAGCTGCGCGATAAATGCGCTGCAACCGAAACTTATCGTCGAACGTATAAACATTGATGTCATGAAGTTCGCCATCAGGGGTCACTTCACGCACGTTGATAAAATTGCGGTCATCACGCACCCACAAGCCGGAACGAAACGCCTGCGCCACCAGCGCATTAGTGGCTTTCAGCTTCATTTGCTCGGCATAGCGCTCACTCGCGGGCGCGATAACCTCACCAAACACGAAAGTCAACGCAGTAAACAGCAAACCCACTATCATCAAATAGACAGCAATACGCTGAATCGACAAACCCGACACCAGCATGATGCTGAATTCCGAATTTTCCACCAACCTCGCCATCGCCACTAGCGTGCCAATTAACGCCGCAACCGGCAACAATTCGTACAAATGCCCGGGAATACTCAAGGTCACATACAGCAGTATTTGTGCAAAGCCATAATGGCCTTTACCCAGCGCATCCAATTCGTTAATCAGATCAAAAAACGCAAACAAGGTCATTAGTGCCACAAACACAAACATTGATGCTGCCAAGGATTCCCTAGCTAAATAGCGAAAAATGAGTTTCATCTGGAAAAACCCCTACGCAAACTCATACGCTGATAAAACATCAACCACGCCAGCCCTAACATAACTGCATGCACGCCCAACAACCCAACCAGAAAAGAGATTTTTTCCTGTGCTACCCAAGCCTGGATAATGCCCAACAAATTGTTATAAATCACAAATGTCAGCAATGCCAAAATCAAACTAAACGAACGTCCCGCCCGAGGATTGACAAAGCTCAACGGTATCGCCAGCATCGCCAGCACTAAGGCGCTTACAGGAAAACTGAAACGCCAAACAAACTCAGCAAGATTTACCGGCGTAGGATGCTGCAATAACGCCATAACAGGCAAAGCATTAGCCCCTAAATCACGGTGTAAAACGACAGCCTTAGGCTCTAACCACATCCAGTAACGCCCAAACTCTGCAATTTTATAATCCGCCAACCCAGGCGTACCCTCGTAACGCCGCCCATTTTCCAGCACCAAATAACGTTCGCCATTCGGCAAACGTCGATGTACGCCAGACTGAGCGACAGTAATCCCCAGCACGCCATCTTGGGTCGATTGCATAAACAGATTTTTTACCCGCGCGCCGTTATCTGCCAAACCTTCAACAAAATAAACCTTATCCGCCTGTTTGGATTCCACAAACAAACCCGGCGTGATGAGTGACAATTCATCACGATTATCGAGTATCTGCCGAAATGTATCTTTCTTGCTCAACGCCCAGGGTATCACCACTAAATCCAATGTTCCTATCGCCAACACCACAGGCAACGCAAAAGTCAGTATGGGTCGTAACCACGCGTTCAATCCCAGCCCGGCACTAAACCACACCACCATCTCGCTCTCGCGATAAGCGCGAGATAACGCCATGATAATAGAGATAAATAGCGTTAATGACAGTAACAACGGAAGAAAGCTAAACACACCAAAACCCAGGAAAGTCAGCACCGCCTCCACCGCCATTTCGCCGCGCGCAGCATCGCCCAGCAGACGAATAAATAGCGTTGTCAGCGTAATCACCAACAGCACTAAAAATACCGCAAGATAGTTAAAAATGAGTTCACGCAACAATGCGCGATGAAAAAGCTTCATGTTTATTTTGACTTTTGACGACAGACTACAAATAATGAGGGGACATTCACGGTTCAGGAGCCACACATGGAATTTAGCATAAAAAATACCCTAGCAGATAAACAACGTGCAGCATGCACAGTGATAGGCGTTTACGAATCTGCACAATTATCCGCTAGTGGACAAATCTTGGATAGCGCCAGCTTAGGCTATTTAACGGAAATTTTGGCAACCGGCGACATGACCGGCAAAACTGGCAGCACTTTATTGCTGCACAACGTCCCGCTCATCAGCAGCAAACGCGTGCTATTGGTAGGCTTAGGCAAAGCCAGTGAACTTAACGGCAAGAATTTCCTTACTGCCACCAATGCAGCGCTAGCAGCACTCAACAAGCTCAACATTAGCAATGCCGCGCTATATTTAACCAGCGAAACACTTACTGATCAAAGTCAGGCATGGCAACTGGAACAAACCGTCTTCGCCGCTCACGCGCAGCAATATCAGCCGGGCAAACTCAAGAACAAAGCGGATGACAAAACCAGCACACTGAAAAAAATCGCGCTGATTATCGACAGCAAAGCTTTAAAATCAGCCGAAGCCACTATTACAAATGCCAGCGCCATCGCAGCCGGCATGGCATTGGCTCAAGATCTGGGCAACCTCCCGGGCAATATTTGCACTCCCGCTTATCTGGCCGACCAGGCCAAAGCACTGGCCAAAGCCTACCCACTCAAATGTGAAATCCTTGATCGTAAAGACATGGAAAAACTGGGCATGGGTGCATTGTTGGCAGTGGCGCAAGGCAGCGTTCAGCCACCTAAACTCATCGTCCTGCGCCACAATGGCGGCAATAAAAATGACAAACCTATCGTCCTCGTTGGCAAAGGTATTACTTTTGACTCCGGCGGCATTTCCCTCAAGCCCGGCGCTGAAATGGACGAGATGAAATACGACATGTGTGGCGCGGCCAGTGTTCTGGGCACCTTACAGGCTGCCGCAGAGCTAAAATTGCCGCTCAACATCATCGGCGTCATTCCTGCCAGTGAAAACCTGCCTGACGGTATGGCCGTCAAGCCGGGCGACATCGTCAAATCCATGGCGGGTCAAACCATAGAAATCCTCAACACTGATGCCGAAGGCCGGCTGGTATTATGCGACGCATTGACCTATGTAGAGCGCTTTGATCCTGAAGTCGTCATTGACATCGCTACACTCACAGGCGCGTGCGTGATCGCGCTGGGCCAGCACGCCAGTGGTTTGTACAGCCGTAGCGACGAACTCGCAGCAGAAATCACCGCAGCAGGCACCGCAGCACAAGACCGCGCATGGCGCATGCCGCTGTGGGACGATTATCAATCCCAACTGGATAGCAACTTCGCTGACATCGCCAATATCGGTGGTCGTGCGGGTGGATCAATTACCGCAGCGTGCTTTTTATCCCGTTTTACCAGCAAATACAATTGGGCACATCTGGACATTGCAGGCACTGCGTGGAAATCAGGCAAAGACAAGGGCAGCACAGGTCGCCCCGTACCCTTGCTCACGCATTTCCTGCTGGGTCGCGTTGCTAAAAAATGAGCCGTGTCGACTTCTACTCTAACGCGCCAGACAAACTCATGCTGGCGCGGCAGATAGCACAAAAAGCCTATAAGCAAGGCTTGAAAATCCTCATTCTCAGTGAAGATAGTCAGGTCCTGAACGAACTCGATACACGACTTTGGTCGGACGTTGCCACCAGCTTCGTCCCACACTGCCTTGCCAGCGATCCTCATGCCGAGCATACGCCTATCGTACTGGGCATGAACTTGGATGCACTGCCTCATCGTGATTTACTGATTAATCTGAACGCGCATACGCCTGATTTTTTTCAGCAATTTGCGCGTTTAATCGAAATCGTCAGCACCGATGAAGCAGATATTCTCGCTGGACGCCAACGTTGGTCATACTATAAAAAAAACAACTGTACACTCACTAATTACGACATGAGCAAATAACATGGAAGATCCCATCATCGACAAAATGGATGCCTTAATTGGCCGCTACCAAACCAACCCCTTTGCCCCCGCAGCCAACCCACCCGAAACATTAATCATGCCTGAATATGATACGGTGATGAATTTTCCTGTGCTCACCGACATAGTTCAACTCGGTGACGCTGTCTTTAACGATGCTGCACCGACTCCGCCAACATCAGCTTTAGCCGAAAAAATCAGCGCAGAATCGCAAGCCATCATCGCAAACAACATCTTGCAAAGCATCAATCAACAACTACAAACACAAATAACCAGCCTCATTGCGCCACAATTGCAACAAGCAATGGACGACACAATTGCGCTGTTGCTGCCCCAACTAACCGTTAATATTGAACATATAGTACAAGAAACCCTGATTAGCGAATTCGCCCGTTACGGTATTACACTCAAGCAGCCTGACGATTCGGTATAATGTTCGTTTTACCCAACATGACGCACGCACCATGGAAATCGCTAACAGTCTCGCTAAAAGCTTTGAACCGCAACAAATAGAACAACGCTGGTATCAACACTGGGAACAATCGGGCTACTTCCGCGCCAGCATGGATAACCAAAAACCCGCTTACTGCATCATGCTGCCGCCACCCAATGTCACTGGCACCTTGCATATGGGGCATGCTTTTCAGCACACTATCATGGATGCACTCATACGCTACCATCGCATGCTGGGTGACAATACACTATGGCAACCAGGTACCGACCACGCCGGTATCGCCACGCAAATCGTGGTTGAACGCCAGCTTGATGCCAAAAACATCTCGCGTCACGATTTGGGCCGCGAAGCTTTTCTGGAAAAAGTCTGGGAATGGAAGGCACAGTCAGGTTCCACCATTACGGGACAAATGCGCCGCCTCGGCACATCCTGCGACTGGGAACGTGAACGTTTCACTATGGACGAAGGTTTGTCCACGGCGGTTTCCGAAGTATTCGTCAAACTCTATAACGAAGGCCTGATTTATCGCGGCAAACGTCTGGTCAACTGGGATCCCGTGCTAGGCACAGCCGTTTCTGACCTCGAAGTTGTCTCCACCGAAGAAGACGGCTTCATGTGGCATATCCTTTATGCCATTGAAGGCGAAGATGGCTTTGTTGAAGTCGCTACTACTCGTCCAGAAACACTATTCGGCGACGTTGCTGTGGCTGTCCACCCTGAAGACGAGCGTTACAAACACCTCATCGGCCGCCATGTGCGCCTGCCGATTGCTGAACGCAGCATCCCGGTAATTGCCGATGATTACGTTGATCCCGCTTTTGGTACAGGTGTAGTAAAAATCACGCCGGCACATGACTTCAACGACTACGCCGTCGGTGCACGCCACCATCTGGTGCCGATCAGCGTCTTGACGCTGGACGCGAAAATGAACGACCTGTGCCCAATGGAATACCAGGGACTGGATCGCTACGTTGCCCGCGAAAAATTACTGGCTGAGTTGAATGAAAAAAACCAGCTCGCCCACGCTAAGCCGCACAAGCTCATGGTGCCACGCGGTGACCGCACCAACACTGTCATCGAACCCATGCTCACCGACCAATGGTTTGTTGACATGGCGGACATGGGGAAACAGGGGCTGGAAGCCGTCAAATCTGGTGAACTGCAATTTGTGCCCGAAAACTGGACATCCACTTACAATCAGTGGCTGGAAAATATCCAGGACTGGTGTATTTCACGCCAGCTCTGGTGGGGACACCGCATTCCCGCCTGGTATGACGAGGACGGCAATATCTACGTCGCGCATACCGAAGCTGAAGCTCAGCAACAGGCAGGTGACAAAACCATACGCCGCGATGAAGACGTGCTCGACACCTGGTTCTCGTCCGCACTGTGGCCATTCTCCACACTAGGCTGGCCAGAGCAAACGCCTGAGCTGGAAGCATTCCTGCCTGGCGCGGTTCTGGTTACCGGTTTTGACATCATCTTCTTCTGGGTAGCACGCATGGTGATGATGACCAAGCACTTCACCGGCAAGATTCCATTCCGTCAGGTCTATGTCACGGGCCTGGTGCGCGATGCCCACGGCAACAAGATGTCAAAATCCAAGGGCAATGTCATCGACCCACTGGATTTAATCGACGGCATCAGCCTGGACGACCTTGTCGCCAAGCGTACCACTGGCATGATGAATCCCAAACAGGCTGCTAGCATCGCCAAACAAACCCGCGCCGACTACCCAAATGGCTTTGCCGCATTTGGTACCGACGCGCTACGTTTCACCTTTGCCAGCCTTGCCACCCACGGTCGTGACATCAAGTTTGACCTGCAACGTGCTGATGGCTACAGAAATTTCTGCAACAAACTATGGAACGCGACGCGCTTCGTCATGATGAATTGCGACGGCAAAGATGTCGGTCTGGACGAGACTCTGCCGCTCACCTACAGCGATGCTGACCGCTGGATCATCAGTCGCCTGCAACAGGCCGAGCTGAGCATGGCGCAAGCTTTCAGTGATTATCGCTTCGACATGGCATCCCGCGCCGTCTATGAATTTGTCTGGGATGAGTATTGCGACTGGTACCTGGAGCTAGCCAAAGTCCAACTCAATGGCGGCGACGAAGCCAGCGCTCGTGCTACCCGCCGTACGCTGGTGCGGGTATTGGAAACAGCCCTGCGTATGGCGCACCCCATCATCCCATTCATCACTGAAGAACTATGGCAAACCGTTGCACCGCTCACGGGTAAAACCGGCGACAGCATCATGAATCAGGCCTACCCTGTCGCGGATACCGACAAAATAGACAGCAATGCCAATGCCCGCATAGTACTGCTCAAAGACATCATCAACGCCACCCGTGGGCTACGTGGGGAAATGAGCTTGTCACCTGCACTCAAAGTGCCGTTGGCGATAAGTGGCGATGCTGCGATGCTAGCCAGCTTTGCACCCTATATCGCTGCGCTGGCCAAACTCAGTGAAGTCAATATCCATGCCGAGTTACCACATGGCGATGCACCTGTCGCTATCGTCGGCGACACCAAGCTCATGTTGCTCATAGAAATCGACAAAGAGGCGGAATCTGCGCGACTGACCAAGGAAATCGACCGCCTGCAAGGCGAAATCAATAAGTGTGCAGCCAAACTGGAAAACGCCAGCTTCGTTGATCGCGCACCCGCAGCAGTGGTTGAGCAGGAAAAGCAACGCCTGGTTGATTTCAAGAGCACATTGGATAAAGTACAGGATCAGTTGCTACGCTTAATACCAAAATAAACTGATGCGCTGGGATATATTTTGCAGGGTCATCGACAACTACGGCGACATCGCTGTGACCTGGCGACTGGCACGGCAATTAGTCGCAGAACAGCATGTCAACATGCGCTTGTGGGTCGATGATTTAGACCCACTCGCTGCACTTTGCCCCAGCGCCAGGACTGATGTATCAATCCAAACGCTCAGTGGTGTAGAAGTACGACTGTGGACAGCCAACTTTCCAAGTGTAGATGTCGCTGATGTCGTCATCGAAGCATTTGCCTGCGATATTCCAGACAGCTACATTAGCGCCATGGCGGCTAGCACCATCAAACCGCGCTGGCTCAATCTCGAATACCTCAGTGCCGAAGACTGGGTAGCCGGTTGCCACAACCTGCCCTCACCGCACCCACGCCTGCCACTGGTCAAACACTTTTTCTTTCCAGGATTCACCCCGCAAACTGGTGGTTTGATCCGGGAACACGACCTCATCAGTCGCCGTGATGCATTTCAAAACAGCGCTGAACATCAAACTGAATTCTGGGCGCAACTCGGCATCGTGCCCGTAAATAATGCGCTCACCATCTCCCTGTTTGGCTATGAAAACCCTGCTCTGCCCGCACTATTAACACAATGGGTCAGCAGTGCTACACCCATCATCGTTTTATTGCCTGAGAGCAAACTCACGCCGCTGGTCAGCGCGTTCTTTGATAATGACCCCGTCTGGCAACGCGGCAACCTGACTGTACATCGGCTACCCTTTCTCGATCAGGACAGCTATGACAAACTGCTCTGGCTCTGTGACATGAATTTTGTGCGCGGCGAAGACTCATTCGTACGCGCCACCTGGGCAGGAAAACCTTTTGTCTGGCATATTTACCCGCAAGCCGACAACGCCCATCACGACAAGCTCAATGCTTTTCTAGCCCATTATCTGGGTAATGTGGCAAGCAGTGTATCCGCCGACTTCATCGCATTCTGGCACAGCTGGAATCAGGTAAACTCAGCCGAGCTGAACTGGCAGGCGTGGCTAACAACGCTGCCAGGGATGCAGCAACGACAGCTAACTTGGACTAGCCAATTAGTCATGCAACAAGACCTGATGACCAAGCTGTTAACTGCAACAAACCGAGCAAAATAACTTTACGTTCAACGCAGTAATAAAGTACGACCAATATCGCACTATGTTCGTCAGCGCACAGTATCCATAAGCACATCTGCTTATTATCCCTATTCAAGGCATGACCATGAACGACAGTATCATGTCAGATGGTATTTTTAACGCCACTCGATTTAAATGTGCACTGAAATGAACCTCAACTTAACCAATGCATCGCAAAGGATAATCATGCAAATACTTAATCAGGATGTTCAAGTAAATAAAGTCTTGGCTCAGCCCATATCACTCCCGGAAGACCCACAAAAGGAACGCATCGTGTTGTGGAAGGTATTCCGTAGCAAGGATGAAGCACTGGAATACTCACATCACATACTGCTGGAACCAACTCAACGTATCGTTGGTGGCTATTGGACCGATTCGGCAGGTGGATTTTTCTGGCTGGGCGTAGAAGTCGATGATCTGGAAAAATGGGGTAACTCACAGGCGATACAGTTGACCGACCCATTCGACAGCAATGACCCTGTAGGTCAAGGGCGTGGACCAGGCAGCAACTAATTATCAACCCGAAATTCAGACCAGATCAGCCTGAATAATCGTATACGCTGCCAGACCAGCCTATAATAGCAACATTGAAAATCATAGTTGCGTATGGATGACTGCTAAATGACTAACGCCCATTGGTTCCTGCTCGTAGGCGGACTATTGCTTACCATGGGTCTGACCTCTTCGATACTTAAGCGCTTGCCGATCACTTCCGCCATGATTTATCTGGCGGTTGGTATTGTGGTCGGTCCGTCCGTGCTGGGTATATTTCACTTCAACCCGCTCAAGGAATCAGCGCTGCTGGAAGTGCTGACTGAAGTGGCGGTATTGATTTCCCTGTTCTCAGCTGGCGTGAAAATGCCAGTGCCATTCAGCTTTGCCCGCTGGCGAGCGCCTATACTGCTGGCCTCAGTTTCCATGTCCATCACTGTCGCCATGATCGCAGCATTCGCCTATTACGTGCTCGACCTGCCATTGGGTGCAGGCGTGCTGCTGGGTGCGATACTCGCCCCTACCGACCCCGTGTTGGCAACTGATGTGCAAATTCGCCACCCTGGTGACCACGACCAACTGCGCTTTACCCTGACCTGTGAAGCGGGCATGAACGACGGCAGTGCATTCCCTTTTGTCATGCTGGGTATGGGATTGCTCGGTTTACATGATTTGGGTGATCAAGGTGTGCATTGGATATTGATAGACGTGTTATGGGCCACAGTAGCCGCTATCACTATCGGCATTATTTCGGGTGTCACATTAGCTTATGTAGGGCATAAATTGCGTGGCAAAACCACCGATAACCACCTGATATATGACTTCCTCGGCCTCGGTCTGATAGGCGTTGTCTATGGTTTATGTGTGCAGATCGACGCTTGGGGATTTTTGGCGGTGTTCTTCTCTGCTGTCGCATTGCGTCAGACTGAACTCCGATTTGCCAAGAACAGTGACCCTATTGAACAACCAGCCAGCCATCTCAACACAGATGAAGCTACCCTAATCACAGCTTACGATCCGCCACCAACAGTCAGTGAAGGGTCACTGGTATTCAAAGAACATCTGGAAAGACTGTCAGAAGTGGTGCTCGTACTGTTAATAGGCGGCACGTTATTTCTAAGCTCATGGAGTTTACGTGCAGTAGGTCTGGCGCTATTTGTATTCATGGTAGCGCGTCCAGTCAGTGTCTACATCGGCCTGCTGGCAACTCGCACTTCCTGGCGGATACGTGGCATGGCGGGCTGGTTTGGCGTACGCGGTATAGGCTCACTGTATTACCTGATGTACGCCATACAACACGGGCTCCCAGAGGATATTTCCCTTGAGCTCGTCAAACTAACGCTTATTGTCATCACTCTTTCTATTATCGTTCACGGCATCAGCGTCAAACCGCTGATGGGTCGTTTTCAGCGTCACCGCAAGTGACTATCCAAGCGTTACCCATGCGCCTGGAAACGGGGCTGACCGCAAATTTATTAGATTAACATCACCCCCTATTTCAGTTAAGCAACTGTCACCTGTTTAGTGACAGTACTACCCGCTGAATTGCACACCCCCTTATCATCCATCTGCAATTGAAGATAACGTTCGCCAGCGTACAGACTTACCCGCTTAAACCTCGTAAAGTCGATCAAACTTAAGCATATTCATAGTGGCAAATACAGATTGCTTGATCCTGCACGTTTTGTCAGGGGTTATTCTAAAACCTTTCAATAATGCAGCTGCCAAGACGTGGCCATAGTGCCGAGAAAAATCCGTCAGGGCATGAGCGCGATCACTGCGCACAGAGATGCCACCGATATGCAGCATCAACGACTTTACACTTACACATAACTACATATAAACAAGGAAACAGACTATGAGCACGATCACAACAAGTGATGGAACACAGATTTATTATAAGGACTGGGGCGATGGACAGCCGGTGGTATTCAGTCACGGCTGGCCGCTCAGTGCGGATAGCTGGGAGTCGCAGATGGTGTTCCTCGCCTCCAACGGCTATCGCTGCATTGCCCACGACCGTCGCGGCCATGGCCGTTCGAGCCAGTCGTGGAGCCACAACGATATGGACACCTATGCCGATGATCTGGCCATGCTAATGGAGACACTGGATCTGAAAAATGCTGCACTGATTGGTTTCTCCGCAGGTGGTGGCGAAGTTGCCCGCTATATCGGTCGCCACGGCACCAAACGTGTGGCCAAAGCCGCACTGATTTCCGCCGTCCCGCCACTCATGCTGAAAACCGCCGCCAATCCTGAAGGCATGCCGATAGAGAAATTCGACGAGATTCGCCAGGGCGCTATCGCCGACCGTTCGCAACTCTATAAAGATATTGCCAGCGGCCCATTCTTCGGTGCAAATCGGCCCGGTGCCAAAGTATCGCAAGGCATGATCGATTCGTTCTGGTTACAGGGCATGCAGGCTGGTCACAAGAACACGCTGGACTGCATCAAGGCATTTTCCGAGACCGATTTTACTGAAGACCTCAAAAAATTCGACATACCGACACTGATCATACACGGCGACGACGACCAGATTGTGCCCATAGCTGCCTCAGCACTGCGTTCAGCCGAACTGATCAAACACGCGACCCTGAAAATCTACCCAGGCGCACCCCACGGCATCGCCGATACGCATAAAGAACAACTCAATGCGGATCTGCTGGCATTTCTTAAATCATAAACTCACATGGCATTACCGCTAGTGACGTCAGGATAGGCTGATCCGGTTAAGCAAACCAATAAAGGAAAATTTGTCATGCAAGGTTTCGTAAAAGATATTGAAAATCTCGCCATCAACAATGATGACTTTCGTCAGGTGTTGTACACCGCCAAGAACTGTCAGCTCGTTATCATGGCATTAAAACCCATGGAAGAAATAGGCGCCGAAGTGCATAAACTCGACCAGTTCTTTCGCGTAGAGGAAGGTAACGGTATAGCGGTACTCGATGGGGTTAGAACAGCGATCCACGCTGGCTTTGCTGTTCTCGTCCCAGCCGGGACGAATCACAACATCATCAATACTGGCAGTGTTCCACTCAAGCTGTACACCCTATATGCGCCGCCAAATCATCGGGACGGTGTGATCCACCATACCCGGGCGGATGCTGAGGCAGACAACGAACATTTCGATGGCAAGACAACGGAATAAATGTACGCCGTCATGATGCAATGTAAGGAATTGGCAAGCTGTGACCATTTCATTTATCGATGTTTTATTTGAAGGATTCCGATGCGCCCAAATCTGACGATTATTTCATTAATTAGCCTTGCATTAACTGGCATGATTAATCCTGTGCTCGCCGACGACGCGACTGTTGTGCTGAATGGTAATGATCGAGGCACGCCAGCGTGCGTCGGTTGCCACGGCGCTCACGGTGAAGGCATGCCCGCAAATGGATTTCCCCGGCTCGCTGGGCAGAACGCCGAGTACCTGCAGACCCAGCTTGTTGCATTAGCGAATGGTCAGCGCGTCAATGTGATGATGACACCCATCGCCAAAACCCTGAACGCTGACGAACGCGCCGCAGTAGCGCGCTATTACGCCGGACTGGGTAGCACGGTGGGCATAAATGAAGCTGTACCAGAAATAAATTCCGCAGGAGCCCGTCTTGCCACACAGGGCCGATGGCCGCAAGGTTTGCCTGCATGCATACAATGCCATGGCGCTATGGGCGCTGGAGTCGGCAGCGTGTTCCCTGCACTGGCAGGACAATCCGCTATCTATATCGAGAATCAACTGCGTGCCTGGCAGCAAGGCACGCGCACACAGGGGCCTTTGGGCCTGATGAAAGTCATCGCCTCCAAATTGTCGGCAACCGATATCCATGACGTAGCGATGTATTTTTCAGCGCTACCTGCAAGCACTGTTTCCAGGAGATATCAGCCATGAAAGTACAACTTGCTGTCACATGGACTGTCAGCATCCTTGCTGCCGCAGGCATCATCATCGTAGCTGCGCAAGCCAGCCCTGTAGTGCAAACCCAGAAACCAGTTGCCGCAACCACTATTGCATTACCTGCGGCGACCAGCGTCAAACCCGCAACCATGTTCCAGCCGCCATCTGAACAGGATATGCCCAAGGATGAATTCGGTAAAACAGTACAGTTGGGCAAGGATATTTTCGAGCATACCTCAAGCTATGCAAGCCAGTATACCGGTCCTACCAATCTACGCTGTGCCAGCTGCCATCTGGATGCCGGTCGTCTCGCCAACTCGGCGCCTTTGTGGGCGGCCTATGTAAGCTACCCGGCATACCGCAGCAAGAACAAGCACGTCAATACTTTCCCCGAACGCATGCAGGGCTGCTTTAAATTCAGCATGAACGGCAAGGCACCCCCACTCGGCGACCCGGTGCTGGTCGCGCTGGAAAGCTATTCATACTGGCTGGCAACGGGTGCAACCATCGATCCCAAGATACCTGGCCGGGGTTATCCTAAAGTGCCCAAACCACCCTTGCCCATGGATTACGCACGCGGCCAGCTGGTATTCGAACAAAACTGCGCGATATGTCACGGTGCGGACGGGGCGGGTCAGACTGACGCTAACGGCCAACCCAATTTCCCTGCCTTATGGGGTTCGAAATCATTTAACTGGGGGGCTGGCATGGGCAGCATAAAAAATGCTGCAGGCTTTATCAAAGCCAATATGCCGCTGGGCTTAGGCGGCAAATTGAGCGATCAGCAAGCATGGGATGTGGCAACTTTCATGGACAGCCACGAACGTCCACAAGACCCGCGTTTCCAGGGGGATATCGCAGCGACGCGCGCAAAATATCACGACTCTCCTGACGACATGTATGGAACCGTGGTAAATGGTCAACTGCTGGGTAAAGCTACGCTATCAGAGGATGTCGCGAATCCTGGCGCGAAATGACGGCTGAGGTTATCGAGACGAGCAAGGCTGGACACGAGGGCGGTGCAGCACTCAGCTTTATCACAGGTGCGCCGATTGCATCGGTAGAAACCAGTCTTATGCGTGCCCATGTTTACGCTGCACTGCTCTGTCTGGTAATCGCAGCCTTGTTCGGCACGGCTGTCGCCGTCAAACTGGTGCAACCAGACTTTCTCAGTGGCCATGTAGAAACCACTTGGGGATCTATGCGTGCCAATCATACTCAGGGCATACTTTTCGGCTGGCTCGGCAATGCCTTTATCGCGTTCCTGTATTTTGCTGTTCCGCGACTGGCCGGACGCCCAGTCATGAGTCGAGCACTCGGCTGGCTGCTGTTCGTATTATGGAATGTCGGCGTAGTATTGCTGGGCTGGACGTTAGTTACCATCAACCTGCCTGACGCTTTCTGGGCGATCAAGCCGCTGGAATGGACAGAATTTCCGCTGGCAGTCAATCTGATAACCGAACTATGTCTGGGGTTGATGGCCTGGCAGTTTATTCCGCCGCTGGCTCGCAAACCCAATGATGATGGCATGTACGTCTCATCGTGGTATATCATCGGCGGACTGACATTCACCCTGCTCGCTTTCCCGGTAGGTAGCCTGGTGCCACAGCTGGTGCCTGGCGCAATTGGCGCAGCATTTAGCGGACTATGGATACATGACGCCATCGGGCTATTTGTCACGCCCTTTGCGCTCGCCATCGCATTTTATGTGTTTCCGGTGCGGACTAAACTACCCATCTACAGCCACTTTCTGTCGATGCTAGGTTTCTGGCTACTGTTTTTCGCTTATCCACTTAATGGCATCCACCATTACGTTTACTCATCCATACCCATGGATACGCAGCGTGCAGCAATTGCTGCTTCTATCATCATGGGATTTGACGTGATATTGGTCGTCTTCAATCTGCTCATGTCGTTGCGCGGACAGGGTGCACTGGTCAGCCGTGATGTACCCCTGCGTTTTGTATGGACTGGCATCGTGATGTATCTGGTGGTCAGCCTGCAAGGCTCGCTCCAGGCCATCATGCCCATGCAGCGTTATATTCACTTTACTGACTGGGTAATCGGCCACTCGCACCTAGCGATGCTGGGTTTTGCCACTTTTGTCACGCTGGGTGGCATCGCCCACATCTGGGAACGCAGCGTGGGTAGCCGTTATCACCACGGCTATATGAATCTCGCTTACTGGCTGATTTTGTCAGGCTTGCTGATTATGCTGGTCGATCTGACCGCGGCAGGCCTGGCACAGGGACAATTATGGAGCAGCGGTGCGCCATGGATGGATTCGGTACGTGTCTCCCACGGATACTGGCTGGTGCGCGCCGCATCTGCTGTGCCTATCCTTGCAGGTTTTGCCGTTTTCATTGCAGGCCTATTTGCTGGCGTCAGCCATCGCAATACCAGCGGCAGTCAGCCATTGCCAAACACAGGTGCGCAGCTGGCGCATGCTAATCATGGCTGAAATCACCACCACCCAGCCCGGCTCGCAGCACTGGTTTGGCATGGCCTATCTACTGATATTTGGTGCTGGGCTCGGCTTCTTTCTGCTTTCATTTATTGCGCTGGGGGTATTACCGGGATTACGTTTGGCCGATACGATTGCTTCCCATACCAAGACCGACATGCCAGATTACACCGCCGCCGAACTGCGCGGCCGGCAGGTTTACGCGAGTCTGGGTTGCGCATTGTGCCACACGCAACAGGTACGTTTCGTACTGGCTGACGTGCTGCGCTGGGGTGCACCCACCGAGGCATGGGAAACACGTTACGACTTTCCGCAACTGTGGGGTACACGGCGCATCGGTCCTGACCTTGCCCGCGAAACTGGCGTACGCAGCGATGACTGGCAGCTCACGCACCTGTACCACCCGCAATCGATAGTGCCAGATTCGGTGATGCCCTCCTATGACTGGCTATTCAAGGGCAGTCCTGATCGCCCCACTGCCTCGGCTTCTGACCTGCTGGCTTACTTGCACACACTGGGACGCGCACGCCAGGCCGGTGCTGGCAAGCGCACAGGTCCCCGCGTTGATAGCGGGCTGGATCCAGTTATGCTGATGGAAATAAAGAGCTTATGTACAGCACCGTTTATCAACGCTAATCAGGCACAGCTGAATACCACTGCACCGAGTTTGGCACAAAGCACCGTTGCCCACGACCCGCCGTTTACGCGTAGCAGCACCCTGTTCACGCAAAACTGTGCGGGATGTCACGGCGCCAATGGCGATGGCAACGGCCTTGCTGCATCTGGCCTGTCACCCAGACCTGCCAATTTACGGCTGCATCAATTTACGACGCAGGGTGTAGCGCAGGTCTTATGGAATGGTGTACCCGGCTCGGCAATGCCCGCCTGGCGTGACTTACCCGTCTCCGATCTGGCAAGTCTGACCATCTACGTGCAAGCATTACACAGCGCTGCCGTCGTAACCATTCCCGCCACAGCATCAGTACTTGCGCGTGGTGCTGGCATTTATGCAAAAAATTGCATGATATGTCATGGCGCGCAAGGTCGTGGCAACGGCTCGGCCGGCATGCTGCTCTTGCCCCGTCCTGCAGATTTTACTGCTATGCAACCCGATACGATACGAGCCATTCAAGTGCTGAACGCAGGCATACCAGGCACAGGCATGCCGCCCTGGACCAGCCTTAGCTCAACGGACAAACAGGCAGTCAGTGCATTTATACGTACCCTGTACCAATTACCAGAGGAACAAAAACCATGATAGCCGTGATTGTCAGCGCGATCGTTTTCATGGTGCTGGCGCTCGTTACCCTGTGGTTGTTTTCTCCCAAATTCCGCTACTGGGCCGAGCGACCCAAATACACCATGCTGAAACGCGATGAGATGTTCGAACGCGCCAGCCATGACGAATTAAATGACCACACTGGCAAACATCACTAAACCGACCTAGTTAATACGGCGTTTAGTCACAGTTCTGCGAGGATAGAAAGAGCGTATGGAAATTTACCTGCCCACCGATGCGAATACGCTAAATAGCGCAGAGCAACTCTACGACATCCCAGCTTTTGGCAACGTCAGTCTGTTACACTTCACCGACTGCCACGCTCAGTTGCTGCCCATTTATTACCGTGAACCCAGTATTAATATTGGAGTTGGCAGTGCCATGGGTAAAGTACCGCATCTGGTCGGCATGCCGCTACTGCAAGCGTATGGCATCACCGCTGGCAGTCGTCAGGCATATGCGTTCTCTCATCTGGATTTTTGTACCGCGGCCAGAGCCTATGGCAAGGTAGGTGGCTTCGCGCATCTTGCCACTCTAGTCAAACGCATGAAGGCGAGTCGACCTGATGCTTTGCTGCTGGATGGCGGTGATAGCTGGCAGGGTTCGGCCACGGCACTGTGGACTGCGGGGCAGGATATGGTGGAAACCTCGCTAGAGCTGGGTGTCGATGTCATGACCGGGCATTGGGAATTTACCCACGGCGCTGAACGCGTCCTGCATGTCGTCAATAATGATTTCAAGGACAAGATCGCCTTTATTGCCCAGAACATCGTGCATGAAGACAGTGCAGTGCCCGTGTTTGAGGCGTATGTCATCCGCGAACAGCATGGCATCCCGGTTGCCATTATCGGTCAGGCATTCCCCTACACACCATGGGCCAACGGTGCGCACTTCACACCAGGCTGGGAATTTGGTATTGATGAAGTCCGCCTGCAGGCGACAGTGAATGAAGTGCGTAACAAAGGTGCGCAAGTTGTTGTATTGCTTTCGCACAATGGCATGGACATCGATCTTAAATTGGCTGGTCGTATTACGGGTATCGACATGATACTGGGCGGGCATACCCACGACGGCGTGCCGGTCCCCAGCGTGGTTAAAAATCCCGGTGGGCTAACCATCGTTACTAACGCCGGCTCCCACGGCAAGTTTCTTGCCGTCATTGATTTTGACGTCAAGCACGGTCGCGTGGCTGACTATCGGTATCATTTGCTGCCGGTATTTTCTGAACTGTTGCCGGCCGATCCAGGCATGCAAGCCGTCATCGACAAGGTACGAGCGCCGTTCGAATCGCGCCTGCGCGAGCCCATCGCCGAGAATCAGGAATTGCTCTATCGACGTGGCAATTTCAACGGATCCTGGGATCAGCTAATCGTTGAAGCCCTGATACAGGTGAAAGACGCCGAAATTGCATTTTCTCCAGGATTCCGCTGGGGAACCACGTTACTGCCGGGACAAAGCATTACCCGCGAAAATCTGATGGAGCAAACAGCCATTACCTACGCTGACACTTCTTTGGTGGAAATGACGGGTGCCGAAATCAAACAGCATCTGGAAAAACTGGCCGACAAAATTTTCAACGATGACCCGTATCAGCACCAGGGCGGCGACATGGTGCGTACGGGCGGTCTGATTTATACCTGTGAGCCTGCTGCAAAATTCAATGCGCGCATCAGCAACATGACATTAAACGGACAGCCCATACAGCCCAGCAAATCCTACAAAGTGGCGCGCTCGGGAGTCGGCAGCGCGCAGTCCGAGGGCGAACCCGTGTGGGACGTCGTCGAGCAATACCTGAAAAACAGTACTATGGTTCACAACCCCACACCCAACGTACCGCATTTGATTGGGGTAGATACAAATCCAGGATACACCAATGAGATTTAGCTCAATACACTGAACTCACGTGCCAGATGATATTGCCGACATCATCAGCCACAAGCAGCACGCCCTGTTTATCGATCGCGACACCCACGGAGCCTCGGGGACAGGTCTAGTTATGTAGCGCTTTTATGCATCTTTTCTAGACTCGACCCCGATTTTTTGAACGTCTGCTATTCGGCCTTAGCAGTCATCGGGCAAAATTATTAATTGAGTCTGCTTCCGCTTATAAGTGACATTCGCGGATTTCGAACGTTTGAATTCACCGGCGCTGCGCGGCTTCATTGCGCAGCGTCCGGTGGAATGATGGGTTGGGCTTCCCTGCGCTGTTTGAAGAGGAAGTCAATTGCCTCTGGCCCAAAGCCGCTAAAATGAAACCTTGAACGTTCCGGATCAGCGAAGCGGTAACGATGGAGGTACTCGTCTTGGAGTTCAGTGGTAGGTCGATAATCGACAAAGCGTGCGTAATCCTTGAGTAAGCTGTCGATCATCGGCGAATCCCACCACGAACCATAGTTCGATAGCATTTGGTACAAGCCAATCCGGATGTATTCATCATGCTGTGGTAGCGAAAAGCCGATCACAGAGACCCCCAAGTTGTATCCGCCACTACGCCCGATGCCATGCCAAAAGCTAAGAATAGGTTCGGCATAGACAAACTTGACGTGCGATGGAGAAAGCAGAAACGGCGCGTTGAATCCTCCGTCCCCGTAGTAGTAGTCGTCTAGGCGCTGTATCCAGTGTAGATGCTTGAGTGCATCGCCATCAGGCAATAGCCCTTCAACTAAGGGCTGACAATCGTATCTTGATGGATTATCGAAGACGCTGTGAATGGGATTACGGTCTATCCCTTGGCGTCCCAACGAGTTCGCTAACTCAAGGTATTGCCTATCGTCAAACCAATCGACTGAACCATGAAGCTTAAGAAGTACTACTTCCTCCGTATCGCTATCGAGAGTTCCCCAGTGTTCGCTGATCGTCTTGAAGCGATTGGGATAGCGCCGAAACGGCTTTTCAACTGCTTTCAACGCATTTTCGAGTACCAAGTCGTAGTTTAGCGTCAGGACCGTGTCATGAACGGAAAGGGACTCGGCAAATCTCAGGTAGGTTTCCGGTATCGAATCGGGCGGAGGTGTTCGGCTATGTATTACATGGCCAATGGCTTTACGAATCATCAGTTGCGATTCGTTTCCTTCTTGACTCCAAGTCTTGCTGCCGCGAAAGCCCAAGTAATGCTCGATGTCTAGGTAAGACATCAACTGTTCAAGGTCTAGGTTCTCCTCGGATTGTCCTGAATAACCACACGCAGCACTGTAGTCAAGGAAATTCCGAACGTCGCGAGTGAACTTCGTGTCGTTCCCATGTCGATCTATGATGTGCTGACGCACCAATGGATAGAGTTCGGATGCAACTGGAAGCCCCGCTGGCTTGGAAAATCCCGCGCCAAGAACGTATATCCGGAAGCCTGGATGCGCGCCGGTAGTCACTTTAGGAAGCCCAACGTTGGAGGTAAGGGGCCGTCTGGAGGCGGCACGCTGGAAGACTGCCCCTCTTGACCGAAAGGTTAGGAGCGGCCCTGACATTTCTGAGATTTGAGCGGCGTGCGCTGTTCATGGCCTGTCACTGACAATCGGCGCATGGCTGAGTATCGCCGACACGCCAGCCAGTTCCTACCTGAGAAGGTGCCGAAACAAACACGACTCGCTTTGAGCAATGAGGGCAGCGCATGAACGAGCCGTGTTGGTCTGACTCCAAGTGCGGCCCATCGAGGTTCTTACCGAGAACTAGCGGGTCGGTTGAGACGACACCAAGACGGAAAAGCTCTTTGCCGCAACACGGACAAAGTACAGGTTTAGACATAGATGCTCCTAACGTGGAAGTGAGCGGCCTGCGCGGCTTTTCGCGCAGGTCCGCTCGAATGATAAGTTAGGCCTACCATTTCTGGGCGAAACTACTCTTTATGGTTGTAGAAATGTACGAGTTCAAGCCGTGACCTTGAGCTGCCAAGGCCTGCATCCTGTCGACAGCCGCTTTGCCTGGGCGAAGATGGTTAAAGAGGTAATTGCGATGCGTCCCAGACCTGAAGAGCACATGGATTGAGTCTTCGGTTGTTTCGTAGGAAACGATATTGGAATTGCCATGGAGGTTGCGGTACGGTGTCATATAGATCTCCTTTTCCGACATTTAGCCTAACGAGGCCGTAGAAAAACTAATTGTGTGGTCGTGCATATCATTTTTTGATGGGCTTCAAACCCTTCCGGACTAGATGATCGTCGAATACAGCGCATTTTGAAAGGTCGATTTTTGCTCATTATTATTCCAATTTCTCATAAAGTAGTTTTTCTACAGCCTCAACGCAAAATTAAGGGGCCGACCACGCTGCGGCGGAACGAAGCCCTAAAAATAGGTGATAAAAACAAACCTAAAAAAGCGTGACATGGCTGGTCCCGCTCCAATACTGAGTTAGGCCGGCGTTTCATCTTGATGAAAGAGCAGTTCTTCCACAGTGAATGACTCCTTGAGCAGCGTGCGTAATTGTTCGCGTGCCTCTTTGAGTCTCTGGTGATGCTGGCCGAGCGATTTTAAGAGCTTCCGGGCCGACTCATCGCTCTCAGGAGTTATGACGAGCTCCTCTGTATCTTGAAAGTATTCGAAGGCACCGGACGGCCAGTAGTACTCCTCACCGCGCTTGATTGTTTCGGCACTTTGCAGGTATGCACCTTCGAAGTCGGTTTCTAGCAGTGACTCTGTTGGCATCCAGAATGCAAATTCCGGCGGTGACTTGCTGAAATTCGGGCGGATGCCAGAGGACATGACACTCAGGAAATCGGCTTTCCCGCGATAGATCAGACGACAGAGTTGATGTAACGCGGGATCGAGAAGTTCAAGACCGCGTTGCAAGTCTCGGCTTAGATCCACAAAGGCGTTTGAGGCAAACTCTAATGAGTCCTGCTCGGCCATCAAGGCCTGAAACGTGGCCTTGGCGATGCTTTGCGAGGCTCCGCTGGCCGCGCTATGCAGAATGCGTTCTGTTGTATCATCAAGCGCCTGGATCGCATAGTAAAGTTTAACGAGATATCTGCATGCACGCCGGCGTTTTGATAGCACGAGCTCTCCCAGCGACGTAGAGAGCTTTGCAACGACGGATGTGACGATCTTGGCAATGATACTTTCGGCGGGGAGCATCTTGATGAGCCCTAACGTAAAAGTGAGGGGCGCGAGCGGCTTCGCCGCGAAGCGTCCCACTCGACTGACAGGTTAGCCGCTGACACGAACTGCCGTGCCATTGAAGTACGGAGCCAAAACATTGGTCACTCCGATCATGTCAGTGATGAAAACGACCTCAAAAGCGATCATCAAAATTGGCACGACATAGGCGGTGGAACGGTCAGCGTATGCAAACAGATATTCAACCAATCGCGGAATACCAGTAATGAAGTAGTCATTATCCATTTCCAGCATTGCCAGCCGATAGTCGCTACGCGTGTGATTTTCTGTATCCGTGGCGATGTCAGAGTAGCGCTCCTGTACTTTTGCGAGGTCTTCGTTTGAGAACGCACCTTTCGTTTCTCGATCTTTGTCTAGTGAGCGAATAAGTTCCTTCAGCTTGTCACCGCACTCAGTGAGATTTTCAGCTCGATACTCATATCTGGCGGTTCCGATTACCACCGAGTAAACCAGAACCGCAACCGCTAGGAAGATTTGCATCATGTTTAACACGTTTGGTTTGTATGACAACGGCACCCCGGCGTTTTGCATCAGCGGGATGAAGATGAGACCAAGCGACAATGCCGTCGTTGTAAAGAACGCAAACTTCCCCTGCCTCTGAAGTCTCACGGCAGCGTTGTATCTACATTTTGCGGTTACACGCATGCTCATTTGCAATTTTTCCGCTGCGTCCTTTACCGGGCGCTCCCTTGCTTGGCGAGAGAGAAACCAGTTCCATATGCTAATTGCGAGTTGTGTCATAGATATATGCGAGTAGGAATTAAGCGGCTAACAGTTATTAGACGGACCCAGCGGTCAGCAATATTGTTAATAATGAGGCGAGTTGTTTTTTTGATAAGTTGTTGATTCATATTCACTCCATCAATTTCTCTGTCCGTATATTATGTAATAATACGGCAAATTAATGACGCTCGCCTGACTAGAATGGAACAGGGGGAACTCATCAGTCTGGTGGCTGCTGTTACTCGCATTACTGACCTTTGATGATGAGACTGTGACCGTCCGGTTTGGCCGAATACCCGACCTTCACACTCTCGATACTTTTGCGGAAATTTACGTTCAACCCGTTATGGGGTGGTGGTAGCCGATAGGCTGAAGAAGATTTTTTCGCCAAAGGAATGCTCCTTGAATCGTAAACTCAAGGAGAAGTGTAGTTGAATTATGCTGAAGCTATCAATGCACTGAACTCACACGCCAGATGACATTACCCACGTCATCAGCCACCAGCAGCGCGCCCTGTTTATCGATCGCTACACCCACAGGTCTGCCGTAGGCGTTACCTTGCTCGCTCAGAAAACCTGTCAGCACGTCTACAGGCGTGGCAGCTGATGGCTTGCCGTTTTTGAAGGGCACGAAGATCACCTTGTAACCACTGTGTGGTCGGCGATTCCATGAACCATGCTGACCAACGAACATGCCATTGGCGAACTTTGCAGGCAGCGTAGTGTTGGCGGAAAAAGCTAGGCCGAGAGAAGCCGTATGCGCACCCAAAGCGTAGTCAGGAACAATCGCCTTGGCGACGAGATCCGGCCGCTGAGGTGACACGCGCTGATCGACATGCTGACCATAATAGCTATAGGGCCAACCGTAGAAACCGCCGTCGCGCACTGAGGTCATATAATCTGGCACCAGATCACTGCCCAGTTCGTCGCGCTCATTCACCACCGTCCAAAGTGCGCCAGTGTCTGGCGCCCAGGCCAGACCGTTCGGGTTACGCAGACCTGATGCAAAGATACGATGCGCACCTGTCTGGATATCAACCTCCCAGATAGCAGCCCTTTCAGCCTCGACTGCCATGCCACGTTCGGCGACATTGCTATTTGAGCCCACAGTCACATACAATTTGCGGCCATCCGGACTCGCGATGAGATTCTTGGTCCAATGGTGATTGATAGGTCCCGCCGGCAGATCCACTAGCTTGATGGCGGGTGCAGTGATACGCGTGTCACCTTCAACATAGGGAAATCGCAGCACAGCGTCGGTATTGGCGACGTACAGGTAGTTGCCTACCAGCGCCATGCCGAAAGGTGAATTCAATCCTTCCAGCAGTAGCGAACGCAGATCTACTACACCATCACCATTGCTGTCGCGTAGCAACGTAATACGGTTTGCACTAGGCACACCCGCACCGGCTTTTTTCATCACCAGACGCATCACCCAGCCCTTGATACCCTTGGCGTCTTCTGGTTTCGGTGGCGCATTGCTCTCTGCCACCAGCACATCGCCATCAGGCAGCACATATAACCAACGCGGATGATCAAGATCTTTTGCAAAAGCGGTAACAGTGGTACCAGGTGCGGACAACGGTTTGGCGCCATCAGGCCAACCTGTTGCTGGGGCGATATTAACCGTAGGTATCAGGGTGCGATTTGGTGCGGGGAGCTGCGGATTGGCACCAAAGCCAGCTGACAGTGGCAACGTGGCTGTATCACCACAAGCCGACAACACTAGCATGGAACTCAACATCACAATTAATCGTGCAGAATACTGCGTATTATCCATGACCAGCTCCTTGATTTATTTTTACCAAACTGGCTAACCGAGAATTTTCATCGCATTATCTAACACCCTGTCAGGCTTGAATTATCGCTGAGATGCTTTAAATCTAACAGGGGTTTTTTCTTCACATACCGAGAACCGGACTCATAGATACTCAGTTTACAGGATCTACAACATAGCTCTTTTTCGATTGCAAATAAGCCACTTCAGCAAAGCCGGACGGCACTATGTCACGATCAGCCACGTGATATAGCTGATGAAAATCGATACCCTGTTCGCGCAGGGTATTGTCGCACACGTCAAACTGCACGCCACGGGCTTTCAGTACATCAACCTTTTTTCGAATTTCCGGATCTGGATCCTTCAATAACGACACACCCTTGCCGTAAAGTACGACCGTATTATGTATGTGGCCACCCCATTTCGCAGCTGAATCCAGGCCATTTTCTATATTACGCAACTTCATGCCCTGGACGGCCTTATCATCGGTCGTCATTGGCACCACTATCTTCACCACCCCATATCGTTCATGGGTTATCTTAGGTTTAACGTAACTGCCGGGATTAACTACCATGGCTTTTACACCGGTGTCTGTATGGGGCTTGTCATCGGCAACTGCATAGACAGCGCTCACCACAAATATCGAACTGACTATCGGAATCAAGATGTGTCGAATACGTTTCATAATTTACTCCTGGTTGGATTAGTGAAATCACGCTACAAAATAGCCGTCTGTGTAAGCAGAGATCGGCGCATTTTGCCCAGTATATTCCTGGAGATTTTCTAATCCGTTCGATACCGAACATATCCTGACTCAATCACTTATTGCAGTTTGCATCCCGCTTTAATCTCAGTCACGTTTCGTCCGTAATCTATTGTGTGTCGCCGCACAGACTGCACGGCATGGCTCACATATTCTGGTCTGGTGGTCGTGGCTGTAGTAACAAATCAACCCGAATAGTCATCTGGTTGGGCGAAAAACGCATGGGAGTTTTAATGTTGAAACACAGTAAATTGGCATATCGCATCTACTTCGCGCTGTATTTCAGTGCAGCAGTGGCTACGGTAACCGTCCTGCTGGTGACGAGCCCGCCTGAACAACGTCTGACCCTGGTCGGTTTCGCATTATCGGGACTGGTGAGCTGGACCGCTATTGAGTACATGATGCATCGCATCATACTGCACGGCCTGCCGCTTTTTAGCCGCTGGCATAGGGAACATCATCAGCATCCCACCCTGCTCATCCGCGGATCAACAGTGCTCAGCACGATATTCATCACCTTGCTTGCCCTGTTCCCCATGCTGTTACTGGATAATATTCGGCACGCTTTTGCACTGTCACTAGGCTTGATCACAGGTTACCTGGGATATGTGCTCACACATCAGGCCATACACCATTGCCATACCGATCATGCCTGGCTGAAAGAACGCCAACGCTGGCATATTGAATGTCACCACCGCAGTGAACAACCAATTTGTTATGGCGTTACCAGCGCATTTTGGGACCATGTCTTTGGCACCGCGCCCCAGGCAGTAGCACCCACAAATTGACTGTGCGGTTGCGTACAGACGCACCAAGATGTGCAGATTAAGATCCACTCTTATCCGTCTTAAGCGGGTCACATCAGGGAGAAACAGCATGAACGAATATATCCACCACGTATCGGGGTTTTTTGCTCACCGCGAAGCAGCTCATAATGCGCTTACCATACTTGTTGAGCGCGGCCTGCCACGCGAACAACTGCATATTTTTGAAACCGATGCTGCTGTGCCTGCCTCAGCACATGAATCAGAGAGTAACGAAGTATTAAAAGATGTGCTGGTAGACAGTGCCATCGGCACAGCAATAGGCACTGGCATCGGCGCACTAGGCGAAGTAGCCCTGGTGGTAGCGAACGTAAGTCTGTTCATTGCCAGCCCACTGCTTGCACCTATCATGATGCTGGGTTGGGGTGCGACTATCGGTGCCTTGGTAGGCGCTTCAGCGGGTGCTGCATCGGGCATAGAGCATAAAGACGGGAAATTTGCCGAGCTGATCGGTGATGCCATATCGAATGGTCAATTCGTGCTGGTAGTGAAAACCAGAACCGAGCAGGAAACCGCCATTGCACGTGAAGTCATCCAGCAATCAGTGGGTGATTACAACGATATCAGCAAGGTCTGGAAATAACTGTTGAGTGCAGTGTCGAGCAAGCCACTACGCAACCTAATATGAACAGGTCTATAACTTGAATATGTTACGCCACAGCCTGAAATGGTTAGGAATCCTCGTAGCCACTATAGCCGTGGCCATACTCATACTGGTGATATTTTTCGACTGGAATTGGCTGCGCCATCCTATCGAACGTTTCGTGGCCGAAAAAACTGGCCGTGCACTGATCATTAACGGCAACCTAGACGTCAAACTGGGTTGGCCGCTCGCCCGTATCCAGGTTGCGGATGTCAGCTTTGCCAATCCTGACTGGGCGAAGCAGCCGCTGATGTTCACGGTCAAGCACATGGACGGCAATGTCAGTTTGCCTGCGCTATTTAAACGCCATGTCAGTGTATTCACGCTTAATCTCGTACAACCACAGGTCTTCCTCGAACAAAGTCCGGATGGCCGCAAGAACTGGCTACTCGACCGCAATCAGCAGGATGAAAACGCCAAGATAAAAATTGACCGTATAACCTTGGATAATGGTCAAATCAGTTACACCGATACAGGACGCGACACGCAAATTCAGGCAACACTTTCTACGCGCCAGAGCCTGCCACAAAGTGACATGCCTGCGGATATAACATTCGCCGCGACAGGCAAACTCAAAGGACAGGCATTAACTGCCAATGGCAGTGGTGGCACTGTCCTCGCCCTGAATGATGAAGTTACACCCTACCCACTCAATATTGATATCAGTCTCGGCCGAACCCGCCTGCATGCAGCGGGGACAGTAACCAGCTTGAGCCGATTTAGCACTGTTGATTTGAATATAGCACTGAGCGGCACCAGTCTCGATCAGCTATATTCCCTGATAGGTATTGCGCTGCCACGCACATTAGCCTACTCAACCAAAGGACATCTGCTGCACAGTGCAAAGCAGTGGCGTTATGAGAAATTCACTGCGCATATTGGCAAAAGTGATTTGTCAGGCAACCTGCAAGTTGACAGTGCTGGAAAACGCCCATTTTTACAGGGTGATGCGACGTTTCAAAAGCTGGATCTGGCAGACCTGGGCTCACCCATCGGAATGAGCAATAAAAATAAGGGCAAAGCGTCTGATTCGGCACAGCAAACTACGCATGCACTACCTGTCAGCACCGCGAATAAACGCGACGTGCTGCCCGAACTGCCTTTTCGCACCGAGCGCTGGGACAGTGTCGATGCAGACGTAAAAATCCAAGCAAAACACATCCAGCGAGCCCGTGCCCTGCCGATTGAGAATCTGGTGGCGCACGTCAAAATGAACGACTCCATCCTGACGCTCGATCCCATCAGTTTCGGTGTTGCAGGCGGCACGCTTGCGGGAACTGTCACGCTCAATGGCCAACACGATCCGATTCAGGCTAAAGTCAACATTCATGCCCGAAAGATACAACTCAATCAATTATTCCCCACTATCAAATTAACCAGAACCAGCATAGGTCAGATGCATGGTGAATTCGATCTGACTGGTACCGGAAATGCCGTTGACCAGATGCTCGCCAGCGCCAATGGCCGCGCAACACTAGTGGTAGACAGTGGCAAAATCAGCAAGTTGATACTGGAAACGGCAGGCTTGCATCTGTGGGAGATGCTGCAATTAAAAGTCACTGGTGACAAAGTCATTACCCTGAATTGCGCAGTAGCTGATTTCGATGTGAAACACGGCAATCTGCAAACCAAAGTTATGATATTGGACACCGATATCACCACCATTAATGGCACTGGCAACATTGATATGGCGCAGGAAATGCTCGATCTGGAATTACAACCCCATACCAAAATTCTCAGTCCGCTGGCATTACGCAGTCCAATCTACATCCGTGGAAAATTCGCCAAGCCCGTAGTGTCGCTTGATAAAACCAAACTGATATTACGCGGTGCAGGTGCACTCGCTCTGGGAGTAATCAACCCGTTTCTGGTAATTATCCCGTTAATCGACTCAGGTCCGGGAAAAGACAGCGCATGTGGAAAACTGATACGTAAAGCACAACACTGATGCAGTGTCGGCTAGTGCAAGGCCAACCAGAGACAGTGACATCTGGCCAACCTTGCGATTTCAGGCGTTACTTCACCGCATCATGCCCCTCTTCATCTGCATCTATCGGCCACAACGCATGAGTATCTAACAGCAATCGGTAACGCGCCTGCGCAGCAACGAGGCGGGTATTGATGGCATTCAAATCCGCGTCCTGAGCCAGGCGACGGGCATTGAGCACATCCGTCAGTCCGCTTTCCCCTAATTGATAGGCACGCGTCATCAAGTCAGCATGGCGGCGCATCGCAGCACTGGCCGCTTCGCTGGCTTGCCATGCCCCATAGGCAGCTTGTGTGGCGAGCCAGGTATTAGCGGTTTCAGTCTGGATTTTAGTGCGCACACCATCTTCACGTTCACTTGCAACCAGCTGATTCGCTGCTGCCATACGTGCGCTGGCGTAACGGGCGCGACCAGTGAATGGAATAGTCAGGTTAACACCTACGATTTTTTCCTCACCGCCACGCTCGTTTGCAAAATGCACACCAACACTAGGATCTGGTATTTTATCTGCTTCGCTACGCGCCAACATGGTGCCATATCGCAGTGTGTCATTATGGGCGATAGCTAGTTCATGGTTATGTGCCATCGTGCGCTGTTGCCAGACTTCTAGCGGCTCAGTCACCAGCTCAGGCTGTGGCAAGACAGGCTTGGTGGGCAAAGCAATGGCAGGATAACGTCGATTAAGTTCGTTTTTTGCAGTCGCCAGGCGTAATTCGGCATCAGCCAATTGCGCCTGTGACTGAGCCAAAGCTGCCTCAGCCTGGAGCTGGTCGAGTTTAGCGGCATCCCCTGCACGCACACGCTTGTTGACCACGTCCAACTGTGTTTTCAGCCCGTCCACTTGCGATTGCCATTGCTGGGTTTGATAGAACTCACGCAGCCAGTTAAACCAGCTGGTCAATAACACACGACCAGACTCGTGCAGCGCATCACCCAGCATGAAATGACCTTGCTCTATACCTTGCTCACCGAGTTGCGCATCCAGGCGCGCCTTATTCGGCAAACGTAACGCACGTTCCAGACCCACATCCCATTCGTTATAACGCTGATCAGGCAGCAAAGTATGACGCTGCTGGGCATTCAGGCGGATAGCCGTTTCATAGCCCCCCGCCCGCAGACGGTCATTATTGGCAGATTCCACCCCCAGATTCGCCGTTGCTGCGCGTACTGTGGGGGTATTATTCAATGCCGTGGTCACGGCAGCCAGGGAGGGTAAATCAGGCGGACTCATGTAACTGTCTGCATACGCAGGCAAGCTCATCATCACCGCTAAAAATAGTAATTTTTTCATTTAAGCCTCCACCGCCACTTTGGCAAAGCCAAAACGACGATACAAAATGGGAAGTAAAACCAAAGTCAGCAAGGTCGAGGTGACTAAACCACCTATTACCACAATGGCTAACGGTTTCTGAATTTCAGAGCCTGGACCACTGGCAAATACCAATGGCAGCAAGCCGAATGCAGCGATCATCGCTGTCATCAGCACCGGGCGCAGCCGTCGTTTAGCACCTTCGACCACGACTTGCTTGATATCCATGCCAGACTCGATGAGCTGATTAAAATAACTCACCAATACCACACCATTGAGCACCGCGATCCCCAGCAGGGCGATAAAACCGACCGATGCGGGTACAGACATATATTCCCCTGATAACCACAAGGCGAATACGCCACCTATGAGCGCAAATGGCACATTGGTCAGCACCAGCAACGCCAACCGCAGTGAACTAAACGTGGCATAAAGCAGCAAAAATATCATCATCAGCGCGATTGGCACGACGATAGCCAGACGCTTGGCTGCACGTTGCTGGTTCTCAAACTGCCCACCCCAGACGATGTTATAAGCTGTAGGCAGCTTTATTTTGCTCGCTACAGCACGCTTGGCCTCATCGACAAAGCCCACCAAATCACGCCCGCGTACATTGGCTTGCACCACGACATAACGGCGTGCGTTTTCTCTATCCACTTTGACCGGACCATCAACGCGCTGCAGATGGGCGATTTCGGATAACGGTATGCTACGGCCATCTGGCAAGGTAATGCGCATCGCTGCAAACTGCTCAGGCGAATTACGTACGGTTTCCCCGCCACGTAACACCAACGGCGTACGACGCACACCTTCGAGCACCACGCCCAGCTGCTTGCCTTCGATTTGCGCCCGCAGATCATTCTGGATGTCATCGGTATTCAATCCGAACCGCCCAGCTGCCAGCCTGTCAACTTTGATCTGCAAGAACTGCACACCATCGTTTTTAACCGTAATCACGTCTTCGGCGCCAGGTATGGCTTTAAGCACGCCTTCGACTTGACCTGCCAGCTGGTTTAACTGAGCCAGATCCGTACCAAAGATTTTCACTGCCAAATCTCCACGTACACCTGTCAACATTTCCGACACCCGCATTTCTATCGGTTGCGTGAACGATATTGTTACCCCGGGGAAATCCTGCATCACCGTGCGTAACTGATCGATTAACCAGGTTTTATCCGGCTTGCGCCATTGATCACGTGGCTTGAGCACGAGGAAAGTATCAGTCTGGTTCAAACCCATAGGATCTAGTCCCAGCTCATCCGAACCTGTCCGTGCCACGACACCCTTGACTTCGGGTACACGCATGAGTGCCTGTTGTATGCGCAGATCCAGTTTCACCGAATCTTCCAGGCTGATTGATGGCAATTTCTCAAGTTGCAGAATCACATCACCCTCATCCATCACCGGCATAAAGGTTTTACCTATCAAGGTATAAACCCCTGCCGTTGCCACCAGGCCCAGTACTGCGGCGATGACTACCGTACGTGCGTGTGCCAGGCTCCACACCAGAGCGGGCTCATAAATCGCCATGGCCTTGCGCACCAGCCAGGGGTCGCTATGCGCGCCCTGTTTCAGTAACCAGGAAGCCAGCACAGGCACCAACGTCAACGACAGCAATAACGACCCCGCCAAAGCGAACACGATGGTCAGTGCGACAGGAATGAACAGTTTGCCTTCCAGCCCCTGCAGCGTCAGCAAGGGGAAGAACACGATAATGATAATCAGCACACCAGATGCAACCGGCGTGATGACCTCACCCACGGCACGATATATCAGATGCAGTTTTTCAGCTGCCTTATCATGCGCCAGATGGGTGACGATATTTTCCACCACGACCACCGCCGCATCGACCAGCATACCAATTGCTATTGCCAGCCCGCCCAGACTCATGAGATTCGCCGACATATCAAATTGGCGCATGAGAATAAAGGTGAACAAGGCAGATAATGGCAATACCACCGCAACTAGCACAGCGGCCCGCAGATTACCCAAGAACAGAACCAGCAATATCACCACCAGAACTATCGCTTCAGCCAAAGCTTCCGCCACTGTCCCCACTGCACGATCAACCAAACCACCCCGGTTGTAGAACACTTTGGTGTGTACGCCTGCAGGCAGCCCTTTATCAATCTCGATCAGTCGCTCCTGTACGGCGGCAACCACTTGCCGTGCATTGGCGCCTTTCAAACCCAGCACCAGGCCTTCTACCGCCTCGCCACGACCATCCTTAGTCACAGCACCATAACGGGTTAAGCTGCCGACTTGGACTTCTGCCACATCGCCCACACGCACAGGCACACCATTTCGATTCGTAACTACAATGGCACGTACGTCATCCAAGGTCTTGATCGCACCTTCTACACGCACAACCAATACTTCTTCACCTGAGCGCAAACGCCCTGCACCATCATTACGATTATTCAGTTCCAGTGCGCGCTGCAAATCATTCAACTGCACGCCACGCGCTGCTAACTGAGCATTGTTGGGCACAACTTCAAACGTGCGTACCATGCCACCCAGCGTATTCACATCAGCCACACCAGGCAGAGTACGTAGTTGTGGACGGATTACCCAATCCAGCAGTGAACGCCGCTGCTCAAGCGACAATCCGCCACCCTCAACGGTAAACATGAACATCTCACCCAACGGCGTGGTAATTGGCGCTAATCCGCCTGAACTGCCTAATGGCAAACTGCCCTGCACATTAGCCAGACGTTCAGCAACCTGCTGCCGTGCCCAATAAATATCGGTACCTTCGGCAAAGTCGATGGTAATGTCCGCCAGTGCGTATTTGGAGATGGAACGTAAAATTTGCTGCTTGGGTATGCCCAGCATTTCTGTTTCTATCGGCGCAACAATACGCGCTTCGACTTCTTCAGGGGTCATACCTGGGGCTTTCATGATGAGCTTAACTTGCGTACTCGATACATCAGGAAAGGCATCTATCGGCAACTGCTGAAAAGCCATCCAGCCAGTACCAATCAAAATAGCGGTCAATATTAATATCAACAGCCGCTTGGAGAGGGCAAAAGCGACGAGTTTATCTAACATAGTTATTCTCCCCCTACGCCAGTCCACACCGCCTTAATCTGCGCAACACCCTGGGTAGCAATTACATCGGTAGCCGACAACTTGCCCGCGATGCTCGTCATCGTTCCTGTGTGTGCCAATACTTGTACCGCAACTGGATGGAATCCGCGTGTATCACGCACAAACACAAAGGGCTTATTTTGCTGATACACAATCGCGCCTGCAGGGACTTGCCAGGCGGCATTGGCTGCATGCCCGCTGATTTTGGCTTCAACTGCCTGCCCACTCATCAAGCCATCCAGATCACCATTAATTTCTGCGCGCACAGCGACAGTTTGTGAAGCCTGGGTGCTTTGTGCGATCGACAATATACGACCTGTCGCAGTACGTCCGACCAGGCTCACCGTGTCATTTACTTTAATATTGGCTGCCGCCTGGCTAGGTACTTGTATCACTAACCATAATGGACGCAATTGTGCAATTTTGAACAGCGCTGTGGTGGTATCAACGCGCTGACCAGCAGTGACATTCGCCTCTAGCACCACACCTGAGATCGGTGATGTCAGTTGCAATTCGGCACTGCGCGCGGTGCCGCGCTCCATTTGTGAAATGGTACTGGCTGGCACGCCTAACATACGCAGCGATTGCCGCTGTTGTGTCAGCATCGCTTGTGCCGACAAATAGTTCGCCCGAGTTGTTTGCTGGCGCGAAGCAGGAATAATGCCGTCAGCCAACAATTTATCATCGCGCTGTAATTGCGCATGCGCCAGCTGCGCCTGCGCTGCCGCCTGCACCAAACCACCTTGCGCCTGCGCCAAATCGGGACTCAATAAGCTTGCCAGTGGCTGACCCGCTTTAACCTGCGTATTCGCTGTGACCCAGATACGGCTCACCATCCCCATCATTGGTGCCGCAACAATGCGCTCTTGATTCGCAGGAATAGCGACAATAGCAGGATAATTCAGGCTGGTTTGCGATTGGGTGCTGGTAATCGGGACAGTAACGATGCCCAGGGTCTGGAGTTGCTTGGCAGTAAATGCCAATTGATCGGCGGCATAAGCCGTGGTCGCTGCGCACAGAGCGGCAGCCAAAATAATACGATGCATGGTTTTTCCCCTACACAAAAAATAAATCACCTGCAGTCAGGTGACCACAGGAACGAGATTTACGCGTGCAGGGTAGGCGGAGCAAGTGACCAGGGTAACGCGTAAGGCCGTACGCGGAATGCACCAAGCGTGCGTGGAATACTTGTCCACACCAGACGCAATGCTGGTGCATAAGCAATCAATATAACAGCGACGAGCAATAACACGTCCATCACGCTTATATCAGAGTCATTTTTACCAGCTGATTCGATACCAATTGCATCTTCATCAACGAGAGATGCTTTCATCTGGTACATGCCTGATTCTATAGGCATGTGATTCACATCAATTTCCAAGTTAGGCATATGTACCTTGCCTGGGCTGGACAAATCATGGACATGGGCATGCAACAGCGGTGCGACACCTTGCAGCATCGCCAGCCAAATCACCAAACCCCATGTAAGTACAAGTTTCATCATCAGTTCAGTATAGCAAAATACATCATAAACACCAGCATCAACGCAGAGGCGCCAATTTTTGTCTGGTAGTGGCTGATAGCCTGCGCAAAACAAACTCCCTGCAAGGATGCCAAAACGCAGATAACAGCAGCAAGGCAGCCCCTATTACCAACGCAGTCATCGCAAAGCCCAAACTCACCACGCCATAAAGCTTTAATAAGCTACTAAAGGCATACAACACATAAACCAGTGCCGAAACCATCAACGCACGGCGGTCTATCGCCAATGAAATCAAACCGATAACAATGTAGAGCACGACCACTGCCAGCGCCTGCCCCCAACCTATATATCCCGAAAACACACCCAAGGTAGTAAACATGGGGTGCACCATCAATGGCGCGGCCAATAAATGCAGCCAGAAAGCCACGTCTGATTTACCCGTCTGCCGCAAGGTATCTGCAGCATCCCAACGTAAAGCCATGACAAACACGGCCACGCCAGCCACAAATGAAACCAGCTTGATAAACCGCATCAGTTCAGGTGATGTTGTCATTAACATCAGCACCAAACTGCTAACCACTGCCAACGCGCCAGCCGCCACTGTAATCGGCACTTTAAAACGCTGCCAATGCAACCATGCAGCAATAGCAGCTGCCACACCTGCAGCACCAGCTGCTTTACCTGATATCGAATAAGCGGCGAAATAAACACCACCGACAAATGCTAACAACAGCACTATCGAGGGTAGCGCCATGCGTCGTTTAATAGTAAAAAACTCTGCCAATGGCCATGCGACTACCGCCACAGCTAAAGCACCTAACCAGGGCGCAATGGCTTCACCTATCCAGTTCACCGATAGCAGCAGCAACGTGCATGCAATCACTACAAAAATATCATTGAATCCCGAAAGCAGACGAAAGTGCTCTTCGTCCACTGCAGGCGTTGCCCTGAGTTGCGCGACGTGCTCACGCAAAGCAGCTGCAGTTGTCTCAGTGATAATGCCTGCGCTGATTGCCGAGGCGATTTCTTCTTCGCTGTACACTCGGCTTAACCTAAATAAACACCTAAAGTGGCGACAGTGACCGTAATTAAACCCAAACTCAGATTAATGGCGATGAGCTTACGGATTTGCCCTAATGCTGCACCACCAGCAGGCCAGTCTTTAGCAGTAACAGCGCGTTTAAGACGCTTGAATGGCGCAAAGTACACATGCGCGAATAGCAGCATCATTACCACACCCAGCACGAACATCAAGCTAACATAATGTGTTGGTGGCATACCCATGCTAATCATCATAGACACACCCGAACCCAATATCACCGCAACCGAACCCCATACCCACGGAAAAAACCGGCTGAAGACACCCTCCCATAAACTTAATCGCTGTGGTGGATCCAATCGTTCGGCAGCGACAGGCCGTAATGCCATATAGGCAAAAAACATTCCACCTACCCAAATAACGACACTCAATACATGTAAAAACTTTGCGACGATCATTGTTTATCCCTTAAAAATGTATATCTATTTGCACTAGTTTTTTAACAGGTGCATAGCTGAGCCTATGTTCTGGCGTAATACCAAATTTGATCAGAGCTTCCCGGTGTGCCGCCGTCGGGTAACCTTTGTGCTGATCGAAACCATACTGTGGATAGAGTACGTGTAACCGCATCAGTTCCCGATCACGTGCCGTTTTTGCCAATATTGATGCGGCAGAAATACTTGGTTCCGATGCGTCTCCTTGCACGATAGCACGGCTAGGCAATCCCGACGCAGGGCAATGCAGACCATCAACTAGGACCTCATCAGGCTGTATCGATAACGCGGTAATCGCGCGTTGCATCGCCAACATCGACGCTTGCAAAATATTAATCTCATCTATCTCGGCAGCTGTGGCAAAGCTTACTGCATATGCCAAGGCATGCTCTTTAATCAGTATCTCCAATGCATCACGACGCTTGGCGCTAAGTTTTTTAGAATCATTGAGTCCAGCAATCGGCCGATTGGGGTCAAGTATCACCGCCGCCGCATAGACAGCGCCAGCCAATGGGCCACGCCCCGCCTCGTCAACACCACAAATCAAGCGCATGACAGATAGGGCAAGATGGCAGCTGCCATTTTTTCAGCTGTATTTTGTTTAAGTGATAAATATTGCCGGGTGAATTCTGTTTCTATGTCAGCGCGTCGTGCTTTATCTTCAAACAATGCCATCAACGCATCGGCCAATTGTGGTGCTGTCGCATTTTCTTGAACCAACTCGGGCACTATATCGCGGTTGGCCAAAATATTAGGTAAGCCTACCCACGGCAAATAAGCCTGTCTGCGCATTAAATATGCAGTCATTTTAGGCACACGATAAGTAATCACCATCGGGCGTTTCAACATAGCCGCTTCCAACGTCGCCGTGCCAGACGCAATCAATGCGATATCCGCTGCGACAAGTGCATAATCTGCATGCCCTATCATGATTTGGATCCTGGGAGGGTGCTCGCAAGCATACATGGCCGCAGTAAAAATCTCCCGCGTTTCACGGCTAATCAACGGGGTGACAAAACGCACCTCTGGATAACGTGCCTGGATAAGCTGGGCAGTTTCTACAAATAATTGCGCATGCTGTTTAAGTTCACTGACACGGCTACCTGGCAACAACGCAATAAGCGGCTGTGTTAACGGTAAGTTTAAACGCGCACGCGTGCCTTCACGGTCGGGTTTTGCTGGTAAAGTATCTGCCAGTGGGTGACCAACGTAAGTAACTGGAATGCCCGCTTTTTGATAAATTGCCGTTTCAAATGGAAATACCACCAGCATGTGGCTCACCGCCTTAGCGATTGTCTTGATCCGCCCACCACGCCACGCCCAAATAGATGGACTGACATAATGGATAGTGGGAATACCATGGGCTTTGAGTGCGGTCTCCAGCCCCAGATTAAAATCAGGTGCGTCGATGCCGATAAATAAATCGGGCGGATCGGCTAATATGGTATTTTTGAGCTTACGACGGATATTAAGCAGTTCAGGCAAGTGTTTGATAACTTCCACATAGCCGTTCACCGACAGTTTCTCTAACGGATATAAAGTGCGGGCACCCGCGAATATCATCTTCGCACCAGCAATACCATAAAACTCGGCATCCGGACAATGCGCCTTGATAGCCTGTATCAAATGACTGCCGAGCAAGTCTCCAGAAGCTTCACCTGCGACTATCGCGATACGCGGCGGGCGTCGTTTAACCGTGTCCATGCTAACGAATAATGCCGCGGGTAGATTGTGCGAGGAAATCAACCATAGGCTGCACTTCAGGCACTTCCTGCGCTAACTCAGCCAACTGCACTTGCGCTTCGGCCACTGTCAGGCCTTCCCGGTACAATATCCTGTATGCCAGTTTTAACCCCGCCAATGCAACGGCTGAAAAGCCCCGGCGTTTCAAGCCTTCGTTGTTCATGCCATGTGGGGCTGCAGGCTGACCCGCTATCATCAAATACGGCGGCACATCTTTGAAAATGACACTGGAAATACCCGTCATCACGTGCGCGCCAATTTTGCAAAATTGATGTACACCGGTGAATCCACCTAAAATCGCATAGTCACCCACTTCTACGTGCCCTGCAAGGGAGGCATTATTGGCAAAAATAGTGTGATTGCCGATGTTGCAATCATGCGCCAAATGCACATACGCCATAATCCAATTATCGTTGCCTATACGTGTGATGCCTGTATCCTGCACCGTGCCGATATTGAAAGTACAAAATTCACGAATAATATTACGATCGCCAATTTCCAGGCGCGTAGGTTCACCTGCGTATTTTTTATCTTGCGGGATTTCACCTAATGAACAAAACTGAAATATCTGGTTATCGCAACCTATGCTGGTATGCCCATTTATCACCACATGTGGCGCTATGGTGGTACCAGCGCCGATAGTGACATGTTCACCGATAATGCTGTAAGCACCGATACTAACTCCCTCGGCTATTTGTGCCTTAGGATGAATAATGGCTGTGTTATGTATCATTTAACTAATACCGAGGCTAGCGCAACGTAGCCATCATTTCGGCTTCAGCCACGCGCTGGCCATCCACCTCGGCGTAGGTTGCATACTTCCAGATACCTTTGAGGTTACGCAAAATTTCCACATGTAAAGTCAGCTGATCGCCAGGCATAACAGGTTTTTTGAAACGTGCACCATCAATTCCTGCGAAATACACCACCGCGTCGCTATCAGGCGGATTGCCTACAGTTTTGAAAGATAATAATGCAGCTGCTTGCGCCAAGGCTTCCAATATCAACACGCCGGGCATCACTGGATGCTTGGGAAAGTGTCCTGCAAAAAACGGCTCGTTCATACTCACATTTTTCAGCGCAATAATTTCCTTGCCAGGCTCTAGATGAATGACTCTATCCACTAACAAAAACGGGTAGCGGTGCGGCAAATAAGCCATGATTTCATTAATGTCCATACTAATCATTTTTTTTCTCCAAACTGGCTAACTGTTGTTCTAAAGCGCGTAGGCGTTTTGCCATACTGTCCAAATGGCGCATTTGTACTGCATTTTTCAACCATTCACTATGTTCCGAGAATGGCAACGCGGAAGTATATGTCCCCGCTTTTGGTAAAGACTTAGTAATCAACGTATTAGTTGAAATATTAACCTTGTCCGCAATTTCTATATGGCCGAATATCATGGCGGCACCGCCTATCGTGCAATGCGCACCGATATGCGCACTTCCCGCAATACCCGTACACGCAGCGATAGCCGTATGCTCACCGATATGAACGTTATGCGCGACCTGGATTTGATTGTCCAGCTTCACTCCGTCATGTATCACCGTGTCATCCAGTGCACCGCGGTCTATGGTGGTATTGGCACCCACTTCAACATCATTACCGATAACAACGCGACCAATCTGTGGAATTTTCAACCATCGCCCTGCTTCTGGCGCTAAACCAAAACCATCCGCACCTATCACACACCCTCCGTGCAATATAACGTTATTACCTATGACACATAATGGATAAATAGTGACATTGGCATAAATCAAAGCATTCGTGCCTATCCGCACACCTTCACCTATTACCGTACCCGCCGCGATACTGCTACCCTCACCTACGACGGCATCTCGCTCTATCACCACATTGGCGGCAATACTAACCCCAGTACCGATTACTGCACTGGGATGAATCACAGCACGTTCGTGTATGCCAAGTTCGCCGCGCATAGGCGGATTGAACAAAGTCGAGACTTTGGCAAAATAGGTATAAGGATTGTCCGCCAGAATGCATGGCTTGTCCGTCGTATCTGCCATGCTCCGCGCCAAAATAAATGCACCAGCATGGCTGCTGGCTAATTGTTCGCGATATTTAGGATTAGCTAAGAATGCAATGTGCTGAGACTGTGCTTGAGCCAGGCTGGCGACTTGAGTAACGCTAACGGAAGCGTCACCTTGTACATCGCCGCCCAGCCGGTCAGTTAATTCCTTGAGGCTATAACTAATTGCATGCGCCACAGCATTACTGACTCAAAGTACGAATGATGCGGTCGGTAATGTCAATTTTAGGACTGAAATAAATCGCATCTTCAAGAATTACATCGTACTTTTCAGCCTCGCCATAGGCTTGTATAGCTTTTCGGGCTTTGTCTTGCACTTTAACCAGCTCTTCGTTACGACGCACATTCAAATCTTCACGGAATTCACGCACGCTACGCTGATAGTCTCGATTAAGATTAGCCAAGTCACGTTCTTTACGCTGCTTGTCAGAATCCGACATGGTTACGCCATCTTTTTCAAGTTGAGACTGTAAATCACGCGCTTGTTTAGCCATTTTTTGCAGATCGGCATCACGAGTAGCAAACTCTTTTTCTAATTTCTTTTGTGCAACGAGGGCAATAGGGGCTTCACGAAATACGCGTTCAGTATTCACAAAACCAATTTTTATATCAGCCAATGCCCCAGCACTACTCACCAGCAAACTTACCGCTACGACCAACTGTTTCAATACTGCTTTACTCAAAATCGACTCCTTAAAATACCTGACCCATAGTGAATTGGAATACTTGCTTTTTATCATCGCTTTGTGGATTAAGCGGTTGCGCAAGACTGAATTTTAAAGGACCCACTGGTGACACCCAATTGATCGCCAAACCAGTAGAGTACCGCAGATCCTGGAATGCAAAAGTTTTATATCGACCTAAATAATCACCGGGACCAAATACAGCACCGGCATCAAAAAACACGCTTAACCTTACCGATTTATCATTTTCCAAACCTGGCATAGGGAACAGAATTTCCGCATTACCTACTACACGCTGCGTACCGCCAGCGGAAACAGGGTTGTTAGCCGCATCCAAATATTTAGGACTTAAGGTCGCAGTATCATAACCACGCACCGAACCTACACCGCCCGCATAAAAGTTCTTGAAAAATGGCATATCATTGCCACCATAGCCATTACCGTAACCAAGTTCGCCATTCAGCATTAGCGTGAAATTTTTACTTAATGGCTTAAACCATTGCTGCTGATAATTGGCCTTGTAATATTTCAAGCTGCCTGGTGGCACGCCGACTTCACCATATACACGCTGCAACATACCCTTGGTTGGATAAGTTAAACTATCTCGACTATCCCGTGCGAAACCAACATCCAGGCGCACTGTATCATTCGTACTGCCGTATTGATTAACAAAATTAACATACTGCACCGGACTGGTTGCAGGATTTACTGATAGAACAAAACGTTCATATGCCATTCCGAAACTTAATGCATCTTTTTCATTAAGAGGAATACCTAAACGCACACCTACACCGGTAGTTGAATTCTTATAACTGGAAATACTAGTGAGTCGACTAGTGTCTGTATCACGCTTATACAAATCATAACCCAGACTAAAACCATCCGGCGTGAAGTAAGGGTTGGTATAGGATACTGAATAAACCTTATTCACACCGCCGCTGTTAATTTTTACTGATAATGCATTACCGCTGCCGAATAAATTATTTTGCGATATCGATCCAGACAAGATCAGACCTTCAGATGATGAAAAGCCCGCACCCACCATAATGTTACCCGTAGCTTTTTCGGTAAGATTCAAATTCACATCAACCTGGTCGGTTGTACCTACTACAGCTGGTGTCTCTACGTTGATATCACTGAAATATCCTAGACGCTCCACCCGCTCGCGCGAACGCTGAATTTTATCAGCCGCATACCAGCCGCCTTCCATTTGACGGAATTCACGACGGACAACTTCATCACGTGTACGCGTATTACCAGTGATATTGATACGATTGACATAAACTCTGCGCCCTGCATCCACAAAGAAAGTAAATGCGACTGTATGCTTATCTTTATCCACATCAGGAACCGCGTTTACATTTGCAAACGCATAGCCATCATTACCTAATCTGTCACCAATCTTTTTAGAGGTTTCTGTCAGCGCTTCACGTGAAAAAACATCGCCGGCCTTTATGGTAATCAGCTTTTGCAAATCAGCTTGTGGAACCATCATTTCACCTGCAAGTTTGACATCTGAAACGGTGTACTTCTCACCTTCGGTGATATTCACAGTTAAATAAATGTCTTTTTTATCAGGTGTGATTGAGACTTGGGTAGAATCGATATTGAACTCAAGATAACCTTGATTCAGATAAAACGACTTCAGCGTCTCTAAATCAGCGGCTAACTTCTGCTTGGAGTATTGGTCATTTTTACTATACCAACTAAACCAGCCTGGCGTGCTTAACTGGAACAAGCTTTGCAGCTTTTTCTCGGGAAAAGCCTTATTACCTACTACATTAATCTGGCGTATCTTGGCGACATCACCTTCTTTAATATTAAACACCACGCCGACTCGGTTACGCTCCATCGGCGTAACTGTGGTTTCTATCTCTACAGCATATTTACCGCGCCCGAAGTACAACCGTTTGATTTCTTGCGAAGCACGATCCAGCATGGCTTTATCAAAAATACGCCCTTCAGCCAAACCAGACTGCTTCAAGCCATCCTTGATTTGTTCTGCAGTGAGATCTTTACTACCCACAATATCTATTTTCGCAATAGCAGGACGCTCTTCAACAATAACAATCAACACTCCGTCTTGCGCTTCCAGGCGTACATCTTTAAAGAAACCTGTTGCAAACAAGGCCTTAATCGCAGCCGCAGATTTGTCCGCATCTAACGTTTCGCCAACTTTAACCGGCAAATAGCTAAACACCGTTCCTGCTTCAGTCCGTTGCAAACCTTCTACACGAATATCCTTTACTACGAAGCTGTCGGCAGCTTGCGCCGAAATAGCCAAAACGCTAGTTACCAGCGCAGCAATCAGTTTATTTTGCATTATTGTGAACCCAATAAACGAGTAATATCGTTATAAAAAGCAAACACCATCATCGTCAATAGCGCTGCCATACCAAATCTTTGCCCTAATTCCATGATGCGATCAGGCACAGGGCTACCCTTAACCGCCTCGATAATATAATACATCAAATGCCCGCCATCCAATAATGGAATCGGCAATAAATTCAACACACCCAGACTGATGCTTACCAACGCCAAAAAGCCAACAAAAGACATCCAGCCATTACGTGCCGACTGCCCTGCATAATCAGCAATGGTTAATGGTCCTGATAAATTATGCCAAGACACCTCACCTGTAATCATGCGCCCCATCATTTGCAAACTGAATACCGACATTTGCCAGGTTTTAGCGACTCCTTCTTGCAATGCGCCACCTACTGAATAATTCAAAGTCGTCATCATGTCTTTAAATATCGCTTCATCAACCTCAGGACCGGCACCTATCTTGCCTATTGCCGTACCCGCCTCTTTGGTTTGTTCAGGAGTCAAGCTTAAATCCAGCTGATGATCACCACGTTCAATTGTCACTACCAATACTTGACCGGGGTGTGTACGTACCCAGCGTACAAAATCTGCCCACTGAGTCACCGCCTGCTGATTCACTCGCACTATCTCATCACCCACACGCAAACCTGCCCGCTGCGCAGCACTGACTTCCAGCACCTTACCGATTACAGCAGGAATAACCGGCTCAAATAAACGCAAACCTAATTGGCTGGCAATTTCAACCTTACCATCACCTAAACTCGCGCCAGTCACAGCCAGAACTCGTGTACCGCCACCATCCAATTTGATAACCACCTGCGTTTTTTCAGACACATCGCGCAACAATGCCCAGTTCACATCTGCCCAACTGCGTACCGTTTGATCATCAATCGCCGCAATCTCGTCACCATTGTGCAAACCCGCCATGGCTGCGGCAGTTTGTGGCATTGGCTCAGCCAAAACAGGCTTAATCGCTGGCACGCCATGTAAATAAATACCCCAATATAGCAACACAGCCAGCAACAAATTTGCTATGGGCCCCGCGACCACGATTAACATTCGCGCCCAAACAGTTTGACGATTAAATGCCCGCGCCAACTCGCTCTCTTTTACCGGCGCTTCACGCTCGTCCAGCATTTTGACATAACCACCCAACGGTATCATAGCAACAGACCACTCAGTTGCATCCCGCCCCCAGCGTTTAATAAACAGTGGCTGACCAAAGCCAACAGAGAAGCGCAAAACCTTCACACCTACCCAGCGCGCGGCTAAATAGTGCCCCAGCTCATGAACGACAACCAGTATCGCTAATGCTGCCAGAAATGAAATCAGGGTGGTAAGAAAATGCATTATGCAGCCTGCTTCTGCAAGTAACTATCCGCATCGCGACGCGCCTGGGCATCGGCCGCAATCAAATCATCAAGCGAGCCTGGCTCACCAGAAATTGCCCGCGCCAATGCGTACTCAATACTTGCAGCAATCGTATGATAGCCAACCTGCCCTGCCAGGAACGCAGCCACAGCCGATTCATTCGCTGCATTCAATACTGCAGGCAGCATACCTCCTTGAGCCAAAGCATCAAATGCCAGTTTCAAACACGGGAAACGCTGATAATCTGGCGCTTCAAAGGTCAAGCCGCGCCCAAACAAATCCAGTGCCGACACCCCTGAGTCTATCCGCTCAGGAAAGCCCAATGCATAAGCTATCGGTGTACGCATATCTGGATTGCCCAATTGCGCAATCACCGAACCATCTAAATAATCAACCATGGAATGAATTACACTTTGTGGATGAATAACCACTTCTATTTGCGCAGGCGTCGCATTAAATAACCAGTGCGCTTCGATAACTTCCAGACCTTTATTCATCATGGTCGCAGAATCAACTGAAATTTTCCTGCCCATCACCCAATTAGGATGCGCACAAGCCTGATCTGGCGTGACAGTTGCTAAATCAGCTAAAGGAATGGTACGAAATGGCCCGCCCGATGCCGTCAACAAAATACGGCGCACACCACACGCTGCCAAATCACCGTTGAACTCCCTGGGCAGCGATTGAAATATCGCATTATGCTCGCTGTCAATAGGCAACAAGGTTGCGCCACCAGCGGCTACAGCTTGCATGAACAAACTACCCGCCATCACCAGTGTTTCTTTATTTGCCAACAAAATGCGCTTGCCTGCGTGCGCTGCAGCCATCGCAGGACGCAAACCTGCGGCACCTACTATTGCCGCCATCACGGTATCAACTTCAGGTAATGCTACAACTTGCTCTAACGCACTTATCCCGAACATCACCTCTGCGATTACACCCGCGTCATCCAGCAACCCACGCAGTTTAATCGCACTTGCCTCATCCATCACCACCGCGTAGCGCGGACGGTGCTGCACACATTGCGCAACCAGTTTTTCCAACTGCGTACTCGCAGTCAATGCCACCACATTAAATCGTTCTGGATGCCGCGCCACTACATCCAGGGTATTCACCCCTATCGTGCCAGTCGCGCCTAATATGCATAAATTTTGCACTTTGTTCATCCTATCATTTGCGCCATATCCGCGTGTAACAGCACCAGCGCCGCAATCGGCAAGGTTGAAGTCAACGCGTCGATTCTATCTAATACGCCACCATGTCCAGGCAGGATATTGCCACTATCTTTCGCCCCCGCGACACGCTTAATCCAGGACTCGAACAAATCGCCAATGATGCTCAAATACAGCATCAACCCACCTAATATCATGGCAGGCAGCAACCATGTCCACGCATCGAAAGTAGCACCGTGTAATACGCTCAGCACAATAGCGATATAAATCGCCAACGTTAGCGCAGCGCCCGCCACGCCTTCCCATGTTTTACCTGGGCTAATCGTAGGCGCTAATTTATGTTTACCAAAACGTCGACCCGTAAAATATGCCGCACTATCAGCGACCCACACCACACCCATAAGCACCAGCACCAAACCCGCACCGTGGGTACGCAATTCAACCAGCGCGGCCCACAGCGGCACCAACACCAGCATACCCAAAGGAATGCGCAACACAGCAGATTTCAATTGCCATCCATACGCCAACGTTAGCGGCACTATCACCAACCACAACACCATCGAAGCAAGATAAACCCATTGTGCCGCGTGTAACGCGTAGACGGCGACTGCAGACAAGATATTAATAATCACAAAAATATATTTTAATGCAGTGGAAAAATTAGATAATTTTGCCCATTCCCAAGCCCCTACCACTAACGGCAGCAGCACAACTACCGTCCACGCGGCATCCGGCAACAGGAATAAACACCCCAGGAAACCACCTATTAACAAAAAGGCGGTAATTAAACGTTCACGTAACATGATGGAGTTGCTCGCTGGTGCGTCCATATCGACGTTCACGTTGCTGGAATGACGCTATCGCCATATCCAGCGCCGCCGCATCAAAATCGGGCCACAAAGTAGGGGTGAAATACAACTCGGAATAGGCTAATTGCCACAATAGAAAATTACTAATACGCTGCTCACCACCGGTGCGGATAAACAAGTCTGGCTCTGGCGCATAATGCATGGTCAGGTAGGGTTCCAAATGCTGCTCGGTCAGCGCCTTCCCTGCAAGCTCTGGATGATGAGCCAGCATTTTGGTTACCGCCTGCAACATATCCCAACGCCCACCATAATTTGCTGCGATGGTAAGTGTCAGGCCTGCATTACCTGCTGTCATTTGCTCTGACGCATGGATCATCTGCACCAGTTTAGGATCGAAGCGGGACAAGTCACCAATGACTTTGAGTCTCACTTGGTTTTTATGCAATTTACCGACTTCATGCTCCAGCGCGAAGCGGAACAGATCCATCAGCAAATTCACTTCTTCTTCAGGTCGCCGCCAGTTTTCGGAACTGAAAGCGAACAAGGTGAGATATTTCACATCCCGCGCAACACAGGCTTTGATGATTTCACGCACCATTTCCACACCACGCTTATGCCCTGCAATGCGGGGCATATAACGCTTTTTGGCCCATCGCCCGTTACCATCCATGATAATTGCGATATGACGCGGCACTTCTACTGACTCAGGAATATGCTGCGTGGAACTGCCAAATATACCCACCTGCTTACACCGCCATCAATTCGGCTTCTTTTGTTACTAAAGCCTTATCCACTTCGGCAATGAATTTATCAGTGAGTTTTTGTATCTCATCTTGCGTGCGACGTTCATCGTCCTCGCTAATTTCTTTATCTTTCAGCGCTTTTTTCAGCTGTTCATTGGCATCACGACGTACGTTGCGTATCGCCACTTTCGCGCCTTCGCCTTCAGTTTTCACTACCTTGATCAAATCACGACGACGTTCTTCGGTCAATGCAGGCATCGGCACACGAATCAGATTACCCTGGCTGGACGGATTCAAACCCAAGTCCGAATCACGTATCGCTTTTTCTACCGCACCCACCATCTTGGCTTCCCAAGGTTGCACCGAAATCGTACGCGCATCCATCAAGGTAACGTTTGCTATCTGGTTAATAGCAGTCGGGTTACCGTAATAGTCCACCATCACATGGTCCAATATCCCAGTATGCGCACGTCCTGTACGCACTTTCATCAAGTCAGTTTTGAGCGAATCGAGCGACTTGCTCATTTTTTGCTCAGTAATTTTTTTTACATCGGCTAACATGCTATTTCCCTCTTAACAATGCACCAACGTGCCTTCGTCTTCGCCCATCACAAAACGTGCCAATGCGCCAGTTTTGAACACACTGAGCACTGCTAACGGCATTTTTTGATCACGACACAGTGTAAACGCCGTGGCGTCCATCACTTTCAAATTCTTGTTAATAGCTTCATCAAAACTCAAACGCTGATAACGCGTTGCGGTTGGGTCAGTTTTTGGATCAGCCGTATAAACGCCATCCACTTTAGTCGCCTTAATCACGATATCGGCATTCATTTCCATGCCACGCAAAGCAGCAGCAGTATCTGTGGTAAAAAACGGGTTACCTGTTCCTGCACCAAAAATCACCACACGGCCTTCTTCCAAATAGCGTATCGCCTTGCCACGTATATAAGGCTCAGCGACTTGCTCTATGTTCAGTGCGGACTGGACGCGGCTTACCACGCCATTCACGCGAAAAGCGTCTTGCAACGCCAGTGCATTCATTACTGTTGCCAACATCCCCATGTAATCGGCAGTCGCTCTATCCATCCCTGCTGCCGCTGGTGCGACACCTCGGAAGATATTACCGCCACCTATCACCACAGCGACTTGCACACCCATATCGACAACGGCTTTCACCTCTTGCACGATACGTGTAATCGTTTCACGATTAATACCGTAACTATCGTCGCCCATCAGGGCTTCGCCTGACAACTTGAGTAATATGCGTTTATACACTGGCGCGCTCATGCTTACACCTTCGCAGCAGCAGCCACTTCAGCGGCGTAATCTACCACCTTTTTCTCCATACCCTCACCAACCACAAACATGGTGAATGCATTCACTTTAGCCTTTTTCTCAGCCAATAGCTTTTCTACTGTCAAATCAGGATTTTTAACAAATGGCTGACCCAACAATGTGACTTCGGCCAGGAATTTTGCAATACGACCGTCTACCATTTTTGCCACGATGTCCGCTGGCTTACCTGATTCTGCAGCTTGTGCAGTGTAGATTTCACGTTCTTTTTCTATCAAGTCTGCTGCAACCTGATCTTTGGATACGCATGCAGGCTTGCTTGCAGCAATGTGCATTGCCAAATCTTTGCCCAAAGTTTCGTCGCCATCCAAGTCTATCATCACGCCGATTTTTGAACCATGCAAGTAAGAAGCCAAACGACCTGCTGTGCTGTATGTCGCAACACGACGAATAGTCAAATTTTCACCCAGCTTCATGATCAGAGCCTGACGAACTTCATCCACGCTACCGCCTGTCATTGCCATAGCAGAAATCGCAGCAACATCAGCATTCGCGCTTTCAGCTGCTAATTTAGCAACCGCTTGTGCAAACGCCAGGAAATCATCATTTTTAGCCACGAAATCAGTTTCGCAGTTGATTTCCGCCATCGCGCCGGTTTTACCATCAACACTGATAAACGCACCAATCACACCTTCTGAACCACCACGGCTAGCAGCTTTGCTTGCCTTTGCGCCACTCTTGATACGCATTAAATCTTCAGCTGCCTGCATGTCACCATCCGTCTCGGACAATGCTTTTTTACATTCCATCATGCCTAAACCAGTACGTTCACGTAATTCTTTTACCATACTCGCTGTAATTTCAGCCATGCTTTACTCCTTGATTAATTAAATTTACAAAAAAAGGGGCACAGGCCCCTTTTCGTTGAGCTATGAAATGATTATTGTGCGGCGACGACTGTAGGTGCAGCAGCCTCTTCCTCAACAAACTCTTCACCTTCGCCCAAAATTTCGTTAACTGACTGGCTACGACCTTCCAATACCGCGTCAGCTACGCCACGTGCATATAAACGAATCGCGCTACTTGAGTCATCATTACCAGGAACGATGTAGTCAACACCTGCAGGGCTGTTGTTAGTATCAACCACGCCCACAACAGGAATACCCAAAGCATTAGCCTCAACAACCGCACCTTTTTGGTAACCCACGTCGATAATGAAAATCGCGTCAGGCAGGGCGATCATATCTTTGATACCACCCAAACTGCGTTGCAGCTTGTCTAATTCGCGCTTCAATACCAAGGCTTCTTTTTTAGGTAATTTAGAATTGTCTTCGCCCAACAAAATCTCTAATTCTTTTAGACGCTTGATAGACTGTTTAACTGTTTTAAAGTTGGTCAACATACCACCTAACCAACGGTTATCAACGTAAGGCATACCCGCACGTTCGGCTTCTTCACGAACGATTTCACGCGCAGTACGCTTGGTACCTACGAACAACACAGTACCTTTATTGGCTGCCAATTTACGCACAACTTTAAGTGCGTTTTGGAACATAGGTAAACTTTTTTCCAAGTTTACAATGTGGATTTTGTTACGATGACCAAAAATGTACGGAGCCATTTTTGGGTTCCAGAAACGTGTTTGGTGACCAAAGTGAACACCCGCTTCCAACATTTGACGCATAGTGATAGACATACAATTTCCTTTAGGGTTAAGCCTCCAACTGTCGCCCAACATTCTCAGTAATAATTTAAAGAGAACACCCTAAGCATAGACAGTTGTGCGTATTTTGCTATTTAAACATTAAATAACAAGCTCAAAATTATAGCACAAACTACACGCTGAGAGCAACGCATCACCACTTTCGCCCGTAACCTACCAAACCCATCAGGACTCGCACCAACAGCATTGCCACATTCGGCAAAATCCGCTGATGCCATGATCGTGTACGCCAACCATCAACTTTCACCCAGCGCCCACCCCGCTGCATCGCCGCGTCCAGAGCAACATATAACTCAGCTGCAAATCGAGGACTTTCTACAAACACATTAGCCTCTCGCGCCAGTAGCAAACTAAATGGGTCAATATTACTCGAACCCACAGTTGCCCAATGCTCATCTATTACCGCCACTTTGGCATGTAGAAAGCCGTGATGATATTCGCAAATTTCCACACCGGCTGCCAACAAATCTCCATACCAAGCTCGTGTCGCATAATGCAGCAAGCCATACTCCACACGCCCCTGCAACAGCAACACCACCTGCACCCCCCGCTGAGCCGCATCCTTCAACGCATCACGAAAGCGTAAACCTGGTAAAAAATAGGCGTTGGCAATCACCACCTGCTGCGTCGCTGCAGCTATTGCAGATAAATAGGCTTCCTCTATATCTCGGCGGTGGCGAAAATTATCGCGCACCAGGTAGGCGACTTTGTCGTCACCCATTTTCAGCGACCTCGCAACTGATTTCGTATGACCGCGACGCACTACGCGACCATGAGTCCATCCGATGAATGCCCATAACCGCCGAACATCGCGCGCAATCTCCGCGACAACCTCGCCCTGCACGCGTACCGCACAATCGTAACGCGGCGGAAATCGTTTAGGCATATCAATATCATCAATTATATTAATGCCGCCAACAAAAGCCAGCTCACCATCTACTACCACCACTTTTCTATGCATACGGCGCAAACGATGTCGGCGCAAGGCCAAATTGAAGCGCTCGGTACGAAATACCATCCACTCGACACCCGCAGTTTCCATTTTGGCGACCAGCGCAGGATTCAAATCACGCGAACCAAAACCATCAACTAACACGCGCACCACTACACCCCGCTGCGCCGCCGCCATCATAGCTGCCGCTACAGCTCGCCCGGTTTCATCGTTGGCATAAATATAGGTTTGCAGATGCACTTCTTGCTTAGCCGCAGCTATCGCTGCCAACAAAGCCGGGAAATAGCCCTCCCCGCTTTCCAGCAAATCCACTTGATTGGCATTAGTCCACATCACTCAGCCTCAAGCGTCGCTAACAAGGCCGCATGATCTGAACGGTGCCAAGCATCACCTGCCTGCAATACCTGCGCGTCCACTACCCGCCAACCACGCACATATATCCTGTCCAGCGACAATAATGGCAAATGTGCCGGAAAGCTCTTGGCCGTTTTTCCGTGCACACTGACAAACGCCTCCTGCAAGCCTAATTCAGCAGCAAAATCACGCCCGGCATGACCACGCCAATCATTAAAATCCCCCGCAATAATCAGCGATGCGGTATCAGGCACAGCTTCACGCACACGTTTTTTTAACATCGCCAACTGACGACGGCGGCTATGTTCAAACAATGCCAAATGCACGCACATCAAATGCACGGATTCCGCCATGCCGGGCACATCAATCTGCACATGAAGCAAACCACGCGACTCGAATGCATGCGCCGACACATCCAGATTCTCGCTTGCCACAATAGGATAACGCGACAAAATGGCATTGCCATGATGCCCATGGTCGTATACGGCATTCTTACCATAAGCGAAATCTGGCCACACCTGGTCTGCCAAAAACTCATACTGCGGCTCAGTCGGCCAATCTTGCCAACGCCCGGCATGGGTGGCATGACTGCCCTGCACTTCCTGCAGGAAAACCACATCCGCCTGCAACGAGCGCAAGCGTTCACGCAGGTCGTGTATCACCATACGCCGATTAAAATGCGTGAAACCTTTATGGATGTTATAGCTAACTATCTGTATTGATTTTGTCATTGCGAGATAATAACAAGCAATCGCAATTAACTGTGAACCGACAAGTAAAAAGAAACTTAAAAATCAAAATTTCACACCCTCGCACTCAATAATTACAGCAAACCGTCTAGCTAACCACGACTCAAACAGACCATTTCAGGCAGCCAGCGCGCTGATAGTTACAGACAAACCAACCCGCCTGTCTATATAAAGACTGGAACCAGAGATTTTCTTTGCGGCTTTTTTCACCTCAGCCGCCACAGCGGAAATTTCATGACAGCTTTGAAACTGCTTGGACACAACTGGCAGCGCACCGATAGACACACTCGGAAACGCGTACTCAACCTGATTGCCGCGCCGGTCTTCAGTAGTGTAGTTGTCCAGACCCAGTTTCGCCTGTCCTATATACTGGCATACAGCACTATCAAATTCTGACAATATATTCTGGCAACGCTGCTCCCAGTCCACACTCTGAAACAGCACAAAGAAATCATCGCCACCAATATGCCCTACAAAATCAACATCTTGATCGGCAATCTTGGCCAAGACACGCGCAGTCAATTTAATCAGCTCATCACCATGAGCATAACCAAACACATCATTAAACGGCTTAAAATTATCCAAATCTACATAGCAAGCACAAAACCCGACGCCATTCGCCAACAACACCTCCGTCTGCTCATTAATCGGCACATTACCCGGCAACAAAGTCAGTGGATTGGCATAACGCGCCTCTTTTATTTGCAATGTAGTCATCTCCTGCATAAGCGCAAAATTCGACCCCACTCCGACATACCGCCCTTCGTGCGTCAACACAAAACCGTCTGCAAAACGCTTACGTCCCTGCGCCAGTACCAACTGGCTCAAGGCCACGATAGGCGTATCCAATTCCACGGCAATAAACGCTTTGTCCATAAACAATGAACAAGACTGTCGCGCATACAGCTCACGCGTATATTGTCGCGAAAACTTATCCACCATCGTACGGTTAAGCACACCTACAGGGAGATTGCCATCCAGTACGGGTAAAGTTTCCAGATCAGGATGCGCCAACAATATCTCATGCGCTTCTTCACTACTGGTATTAACATCCACCGTCGGTACTTTATTTAACAGCAACCGCGCTTGCGGACCACGGCGCAACACCGTTTTCAACCAGGCGCCACCATCAGCATACGCAAACTGGACACATTCCAACACTGCAGTACTCGCAGTTAAACAAGGCTGAACTAAAGGCCGACCAATAAAATAGCCTTGTCCACAACACACGCCCAATTCTTTAAGTAACAAAAATTCAGCCCGCGTTTCAACGCCTTCAGCAATCAGCGTCGCATTGCTCTTATCTGCAATCTGTTTGATTGCTCGCACAAATTGCAAATTCACTGGTTTTTTATCTATCCCAGTCACAAAATGCTTATCGACTTTAACAAATTGCGGGCATGCCTCGGCCCATAAACGCAGGCTGGAAAACCCTTCACCCAGATCATCCAGAGCGACGCTAAAGCCCCTGTCCTGCAAGCGCCTGATGCCCGCCACCACATCGACACTTGGCATTTGCGGCGTACCCTCAGTCAATTCAAAGACGATACGCCCCGCCAAGGGACTGGTAACTGCCAGCAAATCTTTCAACAAGGGATGATCAAGCACGCCATTCAACAGCGCATAAGGACTAATATTGGCAAAAAGACGACTTTCCAGTGATTGCGCCAAAAAATCCGTCATGACCTGATATAGGCACAAAGTTTCCAGCTCCAATAGCAAATCATGCTTGATCGCAGTCTCAAACAAATCCTGTGGCATTGGTAACAGACTATCTGCAGGACCACGTATCAACCCCTCGTAACCAATAATCTCGCCATGATGCATCGCGATAATTGGTTGAAAAACAGGGACTAAACTACGTTCCTGCAAAATCTTTAATAAACAATCTCGTTTATTCATCTTTGTACTCCATACCTACTAACAGGCAGCAAGATGACACAAAAATATGACCGTTTAACGACAAACGCACAAAAACCCGCAATTCACGTTAAGATAATGCCATAACAAACTTGAGGACTCCGCATGGCCCGCCCAGAAAAAATCCGCTTAGGCGAATTATTGGTTCAACAAAAACTGCTCTCGGAAACACAATTACAACTCGCACTGGAAGAACAAAAAAAAAGCGGGCGTAAACTGGGACGTTTTCTGGTAGAAAACGGATTTGTAACCGAAGATCAAATTGCGGATGCCATTGCCAAACAACTCAACATCCCTTTCATCCGCCTAAAAAACTACCCCATCAAACCAGAGGCCACGCGGCTCTTGCCGGAAATGCAAGCCCGCCGCTACCGTGCCATCGTTCTGGAAGATAGAGGAGATAGCGCGCTTGTGGGCATGAGCGACCCTACTGATTTGTTTACCTATGATGAAATTGCCCGCATCATCAAAAAAGACATAGCGCTCGCGGTAGTGGGTGAAAATGAATTACTCCACACCATCGACCGCATTTATCGCAAAACCGATGAAATCACCGACCTCGCCCAAGAACTAGGCCATGATTTAGGCGACAGTGTTATTGACTTTTCCGGCCTGGGTGTCAGTCCAGGCAGCGAAGATGCCCCTGTCGTCAAATTACTGCAATCCGTATTTGATGACGCCACTCAGGTTCACGCCTCCGACATTCACATTGAACCGCAGGCTGACAGCTTACTCATTCGTTTCCGTATCGACGGCGTGCTCAACATCCAAACCCGTGCCGACATAAAAATTGCTCCAGCTTTGGCATTACGTCTCAAACTCATATCCGGCCTGGATATTTCCGAAAAACGCCTGCCACAAGACGGTCGTTTTGCCATTGAAGTCAAAAAACAGGCCATCGACGTCCGTATTTCCACCATGCCCACGCAATATGGCGAATCTGTGGTGATGCGACTGCTCAACCAGGGCGGCGGCACACTCAATCTGGACAAAATCGGCATGCCTCCTGCCATGCTGGCGCGCTTTCGCGCCATATTAAAGCGCCCTAATGGACTGATACTGGTCACAGGTCCTACAGGTAGTGGTAAAACCACCACCCTTTATGGCGCATTATCTGAGCTCAACAACCCCGAGTTTAAAATCATCACAGTAGAAGATCCGGTTGAATACCGCCTGGCGGGCATCAACCAGGTTCAGGTTAACGAAAAGATTGATCTCAGTTTTGCCCGCGTACTCCGCGCAGCATTAAGACAAGACCCCGACATCGTCCTCATCGGCGAAATGCGTGATCAGGAAACCGCGCAGATCGGTATGCGCGCAGCGATGACAGGCCACCTGGTTTTGTCTACGCTGCACACCAACGACGCGGTAAGCACACCGATACGTTTAATGGACATGGGCGTACCGCGCTACATGGTAGCGACCTCCATTCAGGCAGTCCTCGCACAACGCCTGGTACGCATCATCTGCGATAACTGTAGCGAGCCTTACACACCCACGCCTGCCGAGCATTTATGGCTCAAAAGCGAACTGGGCGACGGCGTCGACCAGCAGCATTATCAACACGGCAAGGGTTGTACCTATTGCAACCACACCGGCTACCATGGGCGCATCGGCGTATATGAAATGCTGGAAATCACCACCCCCGTTGCTGAAGCCGCCAATCAAACTGACCCGGCAATTTTTTTAGCCGCAGCGACCAAGCAAATGGCTGGCAATACCTTACGCCGCCAGGCTATCAATCTGGTGACGCAGGGCAAAACCACTGTGCTTGAAGCCATGCGCATTAGCAACCAATTTGACGACTGACTACCACCATGCCATTTTTTGCATATAAAGCCCGCAACGCGCAGGGTGAATTAATCGAAGGTATTTTAGAAGGCTCAGATAGCAGTAGTATCGCCGATACATTGCGCAATACCAGCCTCATGCCCATTGACATCACCATCAGCCATGCAAAACAAAAAAGCAGCGGTGACACCTGGTGGGCAAAATTCACTGAAGAAAAAGTGAAATCTATTGATGTACAGCTATTCAGCCGCCAGCTCTACACCCTCCTCAAAGCGGGTGTCCCTATCATGCGCGGATTGGCAGGCTTGCAGGAATCTGCCACCAACAAAACTTTCGCCAACGTCATTCAGGATTTGCGAATATCACTCGATGCCGGGCGTGAACTCTCCGCCGCCATGCTGCGCCACCCCACTGTTTTTGGCCCGTTTTACCTGAGCATGGTACGTGTAGGCGAAATGACTGGGCGACTGGATGAAGTGTTCTTGCGCTTATTCGACCATCTTGAATTTGAACGGGAAATGGGTGAACGCATACGCTCCGCCATGCGCTACCCTAGCTTTGTGGTCATCGCCATGGGGATAGCTATCGGCGTGATCAACTTATTTGTCATACCCGCGTTTGCCAAGGTTTATGCGGGCTTTAACGCCAAACTGCCACTCATGACACAAATCCTGCTGGGGTTTTCCAATTTCATGGTCAATTATTGGGCGCTATTACTCGCGATTATTGTTGGTGCGTACTTAGGTTTCCGCTACTACACCAACACTGAGGACGGCCATTACAATTGGGATAAACTTAAATTACGCTTTCCTATCGCAGGAAAAATCATCCTCAAAGGCACGCTTGCCCGCTTTGCCCGCAGCTTCGCGCTTTCCAGCAAGAGTGGCGTACCTATTATCCAGAGCCTGAATGTCGTCGCCCAGACCGTTGATAACGCCTACATCGCCAGCCGCATCATCCAGATGCGCGACGGCATAGAGCGCGGCGAAAGCATACTCCGCACCGCGGTCACCGCAGGCGTATTTACGCCTGTCGTACTACAAATGATCGCTGTCGGCGAAGAGACCGGCGATATAGATAACCTGATGGATGAAATCGCCCACATGTATGAGCGCGAAGTTGATTACGAACTCAAGACCCTGTCCTCGCAAATCGAACCGATATTGATTATTAGCCTGGGGATATTGGTGCTGATATTGGCGCTAGGTGTATTCCTGCCTATATGGGACTTGGGCAAAGTAGCCATGCATAAATAAGCACATCATGATATTAGGCACACTAACATCATGGTTTAATATGATAATTTTCCATCCTTATAAAATAAGGCCTGGATACGCTTTATGCTTACAAAGTTTACAGCCACAATCAACTTGACGAATCAGACATGGCACAATATTCTTGACCAAATATACTTATAAACAGGAGCAACTATGAAAGTCTCACAGCGCGGCTTTACCCTGATTGAATTAGTCGTCGTCATTACCATCTTGGGCATTCTGGCGGCAATAGCACTACCCAAGTTCACATCACTTCAAGCCGATGCTCGACTGGCCAAAATGAATGGCGCAATGGGTGCAGTGAAGTCAGCAGCAGCGATGGCGCATGCTACGTTGATTACGCGCGGCTATAGCAGCAGCTACACCAGCGCCACTTCGCCATTCAGCATCGAAGGCACCGCAGTGATTTTTACCAATGGCTACCCTGATGCCACGACCATCGTACCTTTAGCGGGCATCATCTCGCCGGATTACACCATACTGCCAACAGCAGATGCGCCAAGAATTGCAGCATCTGACAACAATCACACCACTGGCACTGTCGATTGCACGATCAGCTACACCGCAGCCGCAGCAGCGGATACACAACCAACTTATGTGGTGAACGCCACGTTAGCAAACTGTTCATAAACCCTGTATCACCACTTACCTTAACGAGGAGCAGCAAAATGAAACAAACGCAAAATGGTTTTACCTTAATCGAATTAGTTGTTGTCATTGTCATTCTGGGCATTTTGGCTGCGACGGCTTTACCTAAGTTTATTGATTTGTCAGGCGACGCAAAAACAGCAGCCGCTGCAGGTATTGCAGGTGGCATTTCCTCTGCGGCTACGATTAACTATGGCGCACACAAAGTCAACGCTGCCAAAGGAGTGACATATATATCTGCAACGCCTTGTGGCACGACAGAATTACAAACCCTTATGCAGTCGCCGCTGGACATAACTAACTATACTTATGCAGCTTCAGGGACTGCAACCGATTGCTCCGTTCCTGCCAATGATGGCAAAACTTCAAGTTGCTCAGTAACACCGACAACTGGTGGAACTGCTGCCACCGCAACTGTAATTTGCACAAATTAATTATTTGCATAAGGTTTAATTAAAGACAGCGAGACTTGCATAGACACGTAATTAATCTGCAAGTTTTGTTGTACTTTAATTAGCTCGGCTATTTCACTGCAACCCATCTTCGGTGAGTGCACCGGCACTACAAACCATGGGCAACTCGCTGATCACTCACTACCCAAGAAGCCCCTGTTACTTTGCAGGCTTCACCCTAATAGAACTCATCGTAGTCATGGTCATCATCGGCGTGTTAGCCGTAGCTGCCATTCCTAAGTTTTTCGATAAATCCGCTTTCGAAACGCGTGGCTTTGCTGACGAAACCACCGCTGCACTACGCTATGCACAAAAAGCTGCCATCGCTCAGCGCCGTACTGTATGCGCAAGCTTCACCAATAACAGCCTGACCTTAACCATTGCCTCCACCGCCGGTATCAACACTTGCAACACCAATCTCGCCAGCCCTGCAGGCAGCAGCCCATTTACCGTCACGCCGCGCTCATCGGGCATTACTTACACCACCACGCCCATCAATTTCAGTTACAACGCGCTAGGACAACCCAGCAGCGAACAAACCATCGCTGTCACGGGTGCTACAGGCAGCATTATCATCGAGCAGGACACGGGCTATGTGCACAACTAAGCGCCAGTCAGGTGTCTCACTCATTGTGCTCATTATTTTCATCGTCATCGTCAGCACCGCTGTCGCAGGCGTGCTCTCGGTGATGAACGTCACCACCCAGCACAGCGCTGACCCCATGCTGCGGAAACAAGCACAAGCGATAGCAGAATCCTTGCTGGAAGAAATCGAGCTGCAACCGTTTACCTATTGCGATCCTGATGATGCCAATGCGACTACCGCAACCAGCGCCGCAGGATGCGCCACCACACCCGAAGCGATGGGACCAGAAGCAGGTGAAACTCGCTACACCACACCCCAATTCGACAATGTGAATGATTACGACGGCTTTACCATGACGGGCATCAACGACATCACCAATACGCCCGTCGGTGGATTAGCCGGCTACACCGCCAGCGTAGCTATTAGCCCTATCAGCGCCACAGAACTGCAAATCAATGTCACCGTTAGTGCCGGTAGCGACAGCCTTACGCTCACAGGCTACCGTTATCGTTACGCGCCCAATGCAGTGCCATGACCATGCCTAAATTATTCGCTTATCACCAACGCGGCTTTACCCTGATCGAGATGATAGTCGTCATCACCATCACCGGCATTATCGCCGCGGTGGTAGCGACTTTCATCCGCGCCCCCGTGCAAGGCTACCTCGACAGCGTGCGCCGAGCTGAACTCACCGATGTTGCAGATACTGCGGTACGCCGCATTGGTCGTGATTTGCACCTCGCCTTGCCCAACAGCGTGCGTGTTACCAGCGCAGGCGGCGTCAGCTATCTGGAATTCCTGCTCACCAGCGGCGGTGGACGTTACCGTATCGACACCCCGGGCAATCCGCTTGACTTCACTGCCGCCGACAGCAGCTTTGACATACTCGGCCCCCCTGTCAGCATGACCGCTGGCGCGAAAAATTTGGTCGCCATTTACAATCTGGGCATTGCGGGCGCAGATGCCTATTATGGCGACAACACCAGCGTAATTAGCGCTGCAGGCAGTACGCTCACCTTTGCATCCAAGCAGTTTCTGTATGACTCACCCAGCCATCGCTTCCAGATTATCCAATACCCGGTAACCTATGCCTGCAATCCTACAGCAGGCACACTCACGCGCTACTGGAATTACAACATCAGTGCGACGCAACCCACCGCGTTTACCACTGGCAGCAATGCACTGCTGGCGAACCATGTCAGCGCATGCAGCTTTAGTTATGATCAACAGGTTATCACCCAGCGTGCGGGTTTAGTTGCGATTAGCTTACAACTAAACCAAAGCGGCGAATCGGTGAATTTATATGATGAAGTTCATGTCAGCAATGCGCCCTGATTACCGCCAGCGCGGCTTCTCCATCGTCTCCGCCATTTTCCTGCTGGTGGTGCTCTCCGCGCTCGGCGCGTTTATGCTCACCTTTTCCAATGTCCAGCAAATGACTTCGGCACAGGACGTACAGGGTTCCAGAGCCTACCAGGCCGCACGCACAGGAATAGAATGGGGCGCATACCAAATACTGCAAAACAGCGGTAGCTGCGCCGCCAGTACCACTGTGCCATTAGGTGGGAATTTGTCAGGCTTCAACCTGATCGTAACTTGTAATAAAACCACTTATACAGAAGGCGGTAATACAGTTAATCTTTATCAGATCACAGCCACTGCGAATTCAGGTACAGTCGGCAGTACGACATACATCGAGAGGCAATTGCAGGCCACAATTGCTAACTAAAAACCAATATGATACGAGTCAGAATGATAGGCGTGCCGAAACAATCATGATAAGAAAAGACATTTTATCCAGAGTTTGTCATTATTTTTCTACGTCAAAATGCTATGCATGGATAACAGCCACACTACTACTGACGCCAGCTTTTGCATTTTCCGCCTGGTTCGATCCGACCTGGCATTACCGCGTTCCCATTACTGTCCCTGCAGGTGTTGCGATCAATAGCACGATCAAAGTCGATACCGATTTTTCCGCTTTGTTAACTACGTTAGGGGTAGCAGGCACTTTTGACATCAACTCACCCCGTATTGTGCGACCCAATGATGTGCTGAGTACAAATCAGGAATTTACCGACTCGGTCTATGCAGGGGCAACCGACGCCACTGGCAACTCCCGAGGCGAGGTCAGGTTTATTCTTGAGGATGCGGGTCCTGCAACCTACTACTTGTATTTTGACATCACAACAAATGGGGTAAAACCTGTAAATCCGCAAACTCCAATTAATGGTAATTTTGAAAAAGGCGGCACAGGTACTGCGACGCCACCCGGCTGGAATACCAGCACACGTTCGAATGCCAATATGGATCTCCAGATCCGCCCAGCAGAGACCGTCAGCGTCACAGATACAAATGGCAGCCCTAACACAGTGAGCACCAGTGGTAGCCCTTACTCTGGCCAGTTCTCATATTTGATCGGATACCGGACAAACACAGACGCTGGTGGAAATGCGCTGTTGACCAAAAATTTTACCGTACCAGTCAGTAGTCCCGGCAATCTCATCATCAGATTTGAACCAGAAGGCTGGGATAGCGCTGCCAATGGCAACACGACAAGTTACGATTTCATTAGAGTACGTCTGCTCAATCCTGCTACATCAGCCGTAATATTGAATATAACAGGTCCCCAATTAAATAATTATGTCACCTGCCCATTTAGCCCGAATTACAGAGCTAGTGCGGCTACTAAGACCAACCCGGGATATGGTTCTTATAACAACTGGGACAACGGCACTGGCTCCAACAACCATACGCTAGGGATGAGCGCCACGTACAACCGAGGTTTGCAACCATGGGTAAACTGCTCTGTTAATTTGACTACTGTAGCGGGTCAAGCCGTGACGTTAGAAATCAGAACGGACAATACGAATCAATATCGCAGCTGGTTTTTAATTGATGACGTGGAATGGAGCGTAGTTGCGGCGACGCTGGGCACACCAGAAACCAGTGTCGTTGTGCCAGGAGGATTCAACGCTTACGAAACAACCACAGCTCCAACAACAGCAATCACTGGTGTGATCAAAACCAAGATTGCCGGCTCAGCCTTTAACCTCGACCTGATCGCTCTCAACACGGCGAAAACTGCTATCGCAACAACCTTCACTGGCGCAGTCAAAATCGAACTTCTCGATAGCAGCAGCGGCGGCATCCTGGACGGTAATGGCTGCAATTCCAACTGGTCTGTGATACAAACACTCACAACTAATCCCACATTTGGGACTGTTGATACTGGGCGTAAAACCGCAGGCTTCCTAGAAAACAATGCTTGGCCTAACGTACGTGTACGCATCAGCTACCCTGCAACCGGCACACCCACAGCAATTGGCTGTTCCACCGATAATTTCGCCATTCGCCCAGACAGTTTCATCAACACCAGCGCCAGCGATAATGACTGGGCAACGGCAGGTACAACCCGCACACTGTATAACACCGCTGCCACTGGCGGCAATGTTCACAAAGCAGGCCAGCCTTTTAGTATGAGCGCCACCGCCGTCAACGCACTCAATACGACCACCACCAACTACACAGGCATACCCAGCGCCACTCTCAGCGCGTGCCTGCAACCAACCAGTGGCTGCACGCTGGGGATATTCAGCGCAGGCACATGGACGAACCTAGCGGGGGTATTAACCACCAGCACTGCAAGCTACAACGATGCAGGTGCATTTGCCATGCAGTTGAGCGATACAAATTTTGCCAGCATTGACGCCGCGGATTCCACTGCCGCCGAACGTACGATCACCTCAGCCAGTGTTAATGTGGGGCGTTTTGTTCCAGACCATTTTGATTTAGCCACCAACAATATTCCGCAGTTCCGAACTTTCGACACCACGGATAGCAGCTGCAACAGCGCTGCCAGTGCGCCCAAACGTCGTTTCACTTACATCGGACAGGCATTTGGTTATGTCACCGCACCACAAGCTACGCTTACTGCCAGGAACAGCATCGGCAGTAACACAACCAACTATCAAGGCACGCTATGGCATAACCCGACACCCACAGCGAGCTACAGCAGCGCCAATACGCTGGACACTGCGCTTACCAGCGCACCCGTAGCCACAAGCAACAATAATGGCACAGGCGTTGTTGCTATCACTAATACCGACAAATTAGCATACACTCGCAACACAACCACGCCACAGAATCCATTTAATGCTGCAATTTCATTGAGCATGAACGCTACCGACAGCAGTGAAAGTGTCGTTACAGGCAACGGCACCATCAACACCAGCGCACCACTGATATTCAACGGTACCGGCAGCGGCATACCTTTTGACGCAAGCGATTTATTCCGTTATGGCCGTCTCATGCTCAGCAATGCAAATGGCGCTGAAACGCTGGATTTACCTGTCCCAATGGCTACTCAATATTGGAATGGCAGCAATTTTGTGAACAATACTGATGACAATTGCACTACCTTGGCAGGGCTTAACATTACCCTCAAAAATTACACCAAAAATTTAGCTGCGTGTGAAACGGCTATCTCCATCAGTGGTCCATTCAATGCGGGAAAAAGCAACCTAAAACTACTCAAACCCGGGGCAGGTAACAACGGCAGTGTGGATTTATTAGTCAACCTCGGCGCAACTGCCACTGGCCAAACTTGCACCCCAACAGTGACCACCAGCACAGCTGCTGCACAGTCATATTTGCAAGGGAAATGGTCAGGAATGACTTACGATAAAAACCCCACCGCCCGCGCTACCTTTGGCATATACAAAAACGCCAATGAATTCATTTACATGCGGGAAATTTATTAAGCAGATTGACAAGTATATTGATATGTTTTAACTTCAAACAAATTATTAAAAAGCACAGACACTCATGGGGATATTCTCGCGCAACAAAAAGTCACAAAGTTTGCTGGTATTTGAGCTGCAAACAGATGGTGTGTGCGTGACGCAAGTCGCGCATAGCAAGGGCAATAAACCCCAAGTTTTACTGGCTAAATTTTATCCGCTTGCGCAGACAGAAACCTCGGCTGTGCTTACCCGAATCAACAAAGAGCTGCGTGTCAAAAACTATCAATGTGGTCATTTACTCAGCACGGGTGAATACCAGCTGCTCACCGTAGAAACACCGAATGTACCTGCACCTGAGCTCAAAACAGCCGTACGCTGGCTGCTCAAGGATATGCTCGACTATCATGTTGATGATGCGACCATAGATGTGCTCGATATCCCCGTCGACAAGAATGCCCCAGCACGTAAAGCCATGATGTTCGTCATTGCCGCGCGCAACCAGCTAATTGAGCAACGCCAGGCTTTATTTGAAAACGCGAACAACAATCTGAGTGTGATAGACATTCCTGATTTGGCACAGCGCAATATTGCCAACTTGATTGCCACAACGGAACGTGGTCTGGCGCTGTTAAGCTTTGATAATAATGGCGGTTTACTCACCATCAGTTACCAGGGTGAGCTGTATTTATCCCGCCGTTTAGACATTAATTTAACCCAACTTGGCACACTCGATAGCGAGTTGAAAACGCGTTTATTTGAGAAAATAACGCTAGAGTTACAACGCAGTTTCGACCACATTGAGCGCCAATATCAGTTTCTCAATTTAGAAAAACTGGTGCTCACCCCTGCGCTACCCGAACTCATTGAACTAACTGAGTTCCTCAGCAGCAATCTGTACATCCCTGTCAGCTGTATCGCTTTGGATACCCTGTTCGGACTCACGCCAGAATTGCAAACGCCAACACAGCAATCACGTTTCTTCATGAGTTTAGGCGCTGCGCTCAGGCTAGAGGAGAAAACCCTGTGAGCCAGCAAATAAACTTATGCAATCCACTGTTTCGCAAGCAGGAAAAATATTTTTCAGCACTGACTATGCTGCAATCACTGGTAATCATTTTAGTCGGGGCGTTACTATTTTATGGCTACTTGCAATATCAATACCGCGATTTAACACAACAGGCCAGACTAATGGCACAACGACAAACGGATACCCAACAGCAATTGACTAAAGTGGCTGCCACTATGGGCGCACGCAAACCCAGCCAAGTATTGGTTGACAGTGTTGCTCAGGCAGAACAGGCAATGCACGCCCAGCAAATTATTCTGGGTTTGCTGCAAAGTGGCGAACTGGGCAACCAGACAGGTTTCTCAGCCTATTTTCAAGCGCTGTCACGACAAACTGTCAATGGCTTATGGCTCACTGGATTTGACATCGTCGGCACAGGCAGTCAAATCAGCATCAACGGTCGTGCGCTACAGGCTGAGCTGATTCCGCAATTTATCAACAAATTGAAACATGAACCGCAATTTACCGGGATAAACTTCACCGCGCTCGATATTCGCAAACCTGTACCACCTGTAACCGATACGACCAGTACCACAACACCTCCGCCTAGCCTGCCCTATATCAATTTCAGCCTCACCAATGTCGTTGCGGAGCCTGCCAAATGAAAGCATTACAACAACGCTGGCTCACCCTCGCAAATCGTATCGATGCCGCTAGTCTGCGCGAACGCGTGATGATATTCGCTGCGGCTACATTGGTCCTTATCACCATTATCAACAGCTTGCTTATCAATCCGCTTCTTGCCAAACAGAAACAGCTGTCTCAGGAAATCGTGCAAACCCAACACACGACTGAACAACTGCAGGCGCAAGTTCAAACCATTATTCAGGCCGGTACAGTCGATCCAGATCAGCCATTACAAGCCAGACTCGCACAACTACGCCAGCAAGCCGATGCAGGCGGAAAAACGCTGGACGACATACAAAACAAGTTAATCGCACCGCAGCAAATGCCAGCACTGCTGGAAGATTTATTGCGCAGCAATAAGGAAGTGCATTTAGTCGCACTCAAAACCCTGCCCATTACGTTACTCAACGACAATAAAACCGACGCAAAAACAGAAACCAAAAACGACGACAAGCTTCCACACATTTATCGCCACGGCATAGAGCTTGTTATTTCGGGGAAATACCTCGCATTGACCCGCTACCTCAGTGCACTCGAATCTCTGCCTTGGCGCATGTTCTGGGGGCAGGCTGCACTTTCCGTCGATGATGACGGCGCGGTACAACTCAAGTTACACCTTTACACACTCAGTCAGGATAAAACATGGCTAAGCATTTAACCCTGGCTTGCCTGAGCTTGCTCCTCAGTGTGTCACACAGCGGCTGGGCTGATAGCGTTGCTGATCCCACCCAGCCACCCGCTGGTTTAAATAGCATGAGTACGACTGACACCGGCACCGACGCATCAACCATACAATCTGTGACTTTAACTAAAAAGCAGCGCTATGCCATGATAAACGGTGAAACTGTCAAAATCGGCGACACCATCAATGCTGGCCGTATCATCCAGATTACTGAAAGCGACGTCTGGGTCAGGTCGGGGAATGAAGTATCCCGCATCCCTCTGTTTCCCAATGTCAGCAAACACTATCACCGCACCAGCACACATAACATTAAGCACACCAACACTAGGAAACACCCATGAATAACTTGCGTTTACTGATACTGACCAGCACACTATTGAGCCTGACAGGCTGTGCCCAATTAGGCATAGGTCCGAAACCGGACACCACGCAAGCGCGTATTAACAGCGAACTCACGGCAGCAACCAACACTCGACCCGCAACCTCGGCAGCTGTCAACGCAGCTTTACTGCCGCCATTACAAATCGCCATGCCTAAAATGGCCAAACCGCTGGATCAGAGATTTGATTTGGTGATCAACAACGCACCTGCCAGCCAGGTATTTATGGGCATCGTCACCGGCACACGCTACAGCATGCTGATACCGCCTGACTTAACCGGTAATTTATCGGTCAACCTGAAAAACGTGACGGTATTCGAAGCACTCGACGCCATCAGAGAGCTGTATGGATATGATTATAAAGTAGACAACTCACGCATCTACATACAGCCCATGACCATGCAAACCCGTGTGTTCAAGCTCAACTACATTTCCGGACAGCGCAAAGGCACTTCGGACATCCGGGTTACCTCCGGTTCTGTTGGCGACGCTCCGACCATGCCTGGTGGCGTAGCAGGCGCTATTCCGACCACCTCACCAGGTGCGAGTGGTGGCCGTTCATTGGAAACCAGCAAAATCACCACCAATACTGAAACCGACTTTTGGACCGATTTAAAGACATCGCTAACCACCATCATTGGCGACAAGGATGGTCGCAATGTCGTTGTCAGCCCTCAGTCTGGCGTAGTCCTCATCCATGCCATGCCTGCCGAAATCCGCCAGGTAGAAAATTACCTTAAAGCCATGCAATTAGCAGTTGATCGCTCAGTCATGCTGGAAGCAAAAATCATCGAAGTGCAGCTCAATGATGGTTTCCAAACCGGGATTAACTGGTCAGCATTTAACCGTTATGGTCAGAGCCGTTTTTCAGTGGGTGCTGACCCTAGCACCTTGACCGTTCCTGGCGGCGCACCGATAGCCAATAGTACTTTAGGCAGCGTTTTTAGCGCAGGCATGTCAACGGCCGTAAGTACCACCGCAGGCTTGCTTAATGTCGCAGCACAATCAGATAACTTTGCCGCCCTGCTCAACTTCCTCGATACGCAAGGCACATCACGCGTGCTGTCCAGCCCGCGCATCGCCACACTTAACAACCAGATGGCGGTGTTAAAAGTCGGTACCGATGAGTTTTTCGTCACCAATGTCAGCTCAACCAGCAGCGCAACGTCAACGGGAACGACGTCTACCCCTAACGTCACACTGCGACCGTTCTTCTCCGGCATTGCCCTTGATGTCACTCCGCAAATATCCGAGCAAGGACAGATTATCCTGCACATCCATCCATCGGTAAGCAATGTTGCGGAGAAAAACAAAGTCATCGACTTAGGCACCTCAGGTGTACTCAAGTTGCCGCTTGCTTCCAGCACCATCTCCGAAACTGACAGCGTCGTGCGCGTACAGGATGGCAGCATCGTTGCCATAGGTGGCTTAATGCGTGAGGCCTCCAACGATGATAAGTCTGAAGTACCAGGCTTAGGATCGGTGCCACTGATAGGTTCATTATTCAAACACACTAACCGTATGTCGCAAAAACGTGAGCTGGTTATTTTGCTTAAAACCACCGTATTAAAAAGCAGTAATGACTGGGCACAAGACGTCCTCCAGACCCGCGACCGCATTGAAAATATGCAACGTGGTGGCAGTCAGTAATTTATGTATCTCGAACATTTTGGTCTGCGTGAATTTCCTTTCACGCTGACCCCGGATACCAGCTACTTTCTTGCCAGCCAGCATTATCAGGCTGCACTGAACACACTGCTGGTAGCCATCCACACTGGCGAAGGTTTTATCAAAATCACAGGCGAAGTCGGCACGGGTAAAACCTTGTTATGTCGCCAGTTTCTGGACCAGCTGGAAGCCAGAAACCAGACACAAACATCCCAATTCATCACCGCTTACATTCCCAATCCCTACCTCACGCCTCACAGCTTGATGCTATCAATAGCGGATGAGCTTGGTCTGAGCATACCCGCCGACACCGATCAACACTTTTTGCTTAAAGCGATCAACCTCGCACTGCTCGACTTCGCCAGACAAGGCAAACAGGTCATAGTCTGCCTCGACGAAGCTCAGGCCATGCCAATAGAAACCCTGGAAGCCTTGCGTCTGCTGACTAATCTGGAAACCGAAAAACGCAAGCTGCTACAAATCGTTTTATTCGGGCAACCTGAGCTGGACCAGAAATTACAGAACAACAGCATACGCCAGCTCAATCAGCGCATTACCTTTCACTATCAATTACAAGCACTAACGCTGGCTGAACTCAAACACTATGTCGCCTATCGTCTGCAAGTAGCAGCACACCAGGGACAACCCCTGTTTACCGCCAGCGCGCTCAAAAGCCTGCACCAGGCCAGTCGCGGCGTACCACGCTTAATCAACATCCTCGCACATAAAGCCATGATGCTGAGTTACGGACTAGGTGAACACAATATAGGGCCCCATCAAATCCGCGTAGCAGCCGACGACACGCCTGCTGCACGTCCGATTAAAACCATATGGCCTGGCGTGGTGATAGCCCTTGTCATCGCTACATCGGCAATCACCTGGACAATTTTACGATGAGCTTAATCAATCAAATGCTCAAAGACCTGGATCAGCGCCAGGCCAATCATGCGGATAATTTAGGGCAGATCAAAGCTGTCGACATACCTGTCAAGCAGCGCCGTCTGATTTATATTATGCTACTTGTTGGCTTAATCAGTGCCAGCACGCTCGCCAGTTTATGGTGGCAAAAACCACAACCACGTCCAATTATCGCGCGCAGTGAAGCAGCGGCACCCATTCCTGCTCCTGCTCCTGCTCCTGCTCCTGCTCCTGCTCCTGCTCCTGCTCCTGCTCCTGGCCTTATTCTTACTCAGGAGCTTAGTAACATACCATTGCCAAGAACATTAATTACAAAACCTGACCCAGGCACACTCACCGCCGCTGCTATTACGCAAACCTCACCATCAAATAACACATTGCCAGGTCATGATGAACTGAAAAATTCAGGCGTAATCAGCAAACAAATTCAACCGCTCACCCAGTCTCAGCTTGCTGAAAACACTTATCGAAAAGCCGTCGGCTTAATGCAGCAAGGACGCACTGAAGACAGTATTAATGAATTGAATCAGGCGCTGGCTATTGACCCCCATCATCACCAAGCCAGACTCGCTCTAGTGGGGTTACTGGTTGATGCAAAACGCAACACTGAAGCCGAACGCCAGCTTCAGCAAGCCCTCGCACTAGATCCTGCCCAAACCGACACCAGCATGATTTTGGCACGCATTCAGGCTGATCGTGGCGGTAATAATGAAGCCATTAAAACACTGGAACGTGGCCTGCCCAACGCGGAAAATCAGGCTGATTATCAAGCACTGCTTGCCACGCTGTTACAGCGCACAGGTCAAAACAAGGCTGCCATAGATCACTATCTGGCTGCGTTGAGATATGCACCACAATCAGGAACATGGTGGATAGGTTTGGGCATAGCCTTTCAAGCCGATGGACAGGCAGATAAAGCCCGCACCGCATTCCTCCGCGCACGCGCAACCAATAGCCTCAATGCCGACCTGACAGCCTATGTTGATCAGCAACTCAAATAGCGACTTGTGCTACGCCCTCGCGTCATGAGTGGCTGAAATGAGTGCACAGGAAATCCAAACAGCACTATGTGAGTGCGATCACCCACACTCACAAATAACACAACACATTGTTTTTAAACAAATAAATATCTGGCACAGCAATTGCTAATGTTTAAGTGGTACATAAGCGCGAGCAATTCAAACTTAGGTACCGTTTTCATCCTCCATGCGGTATTTAAGGGCATCTTCGGATGCCCTCTTTTTTGCGACTAACGTATGCTAGCAGCGTACAATAACGACTTTTCGTTTTCGCTCATCGCCACCGTGATACGCCTTACCCACCTCACTCTTGCCCGCGCTGCCAAAGTCTTACTGGAAAACGTCAGTCTATCCATCCACCCTGGTCAAAAAGTCGGCTTAACGGGTGCAAATGGCACAGGCAAATCCAGCTTGTTCGCACTATTACGTGGCGAACTGCATGCTGAGGCAGGTGATTTGAGCTTGCCTGAAACCTGGGTCGTTGCTCACGTCGCTCAGGACACACCCGCGCTACAGCAATCCGCGCTGGATTTTACTTTGGACGGCGACACCAAATTACGCCAGATTGAGCATCAGCTGACACTGGCCGAGGCTGCCAATGATGGTCATCGTGTAGGTGAACTGCATGCCCAGCTAAGTGAAATCGACGGCTATTCAGCACGTGCGCGCGCGGCTGAGTTACTGCATGGATTAGGCTTCACCGACGCAGATTTGAGCAAACCCGTCGCTGCATTTTCAGGCGGATGGCGGGTACGGCTGAATTTATCGCAGGCGCTGATGAGCCGCTCTGATTTATTGCTGCTGGATGAGCCTACCAACCACCTCGACCTGGACGCGGTGATTTGGCTGGAAGGCTGGCTCAAAAGCTACCCAGGCACCTTATTGCTGATTTCACATGACCGGGACTTCCTCGACGCAGTCACCACGCATATCGCTCACATCGAACAGCGCGGCATCAAGCTCTACACCGGCAGCTACTCGGATTTTGAGCGCCAGCGCGCTGCCCACCTCGCGGTACAACAAGCCTTGTTCGACAAGCAACAACGCGATCGTGCCCACCTGGAAAGCTTTATCGAACGCTTCCGCGCCAAAGCCACCAAAGCCCGCCAGGCACAAAGCCGTATCAAGGCACTTGCACGCATGGAAGACATCAGCGCTGCGCATGTTGATTCGCCCTTCAGTTTTAGCTTCCGTGACCCCGTCAGCGCACCTGATCCATTATTAGATCTGCGCCATGCCAGCGTTGGTTACGGCACGCAACCCCTCATTGCCAATATCGAACTCACCGTACGCAGTGGCGAACGCATAGGCTTGCTGGGACGCAATGGCGCGGGAAAATCCACGCTCATCAAGCTGCTCGCAGGCGAGATACCCCTGCTCAGTGGCACCCGCACCGAAGGCAAAGGCTTGGCGATAGGCTATTTCGCTCAGCACCAACTGGAACAGCTGCGACCCGAAGAATCACCCTTGCAGCACATGACGCGTCTTGCACCCGATACTCGTGAACAGGAACTGCGCGATTTTCTCGGCGGTTTTGATTTTCGTGGTGACGCTGCGACATCGCCATGCGGCCCATTTTCGGGCGGCGAAAAATCACGTCTCGCACTCGCCCTGCTGATCTGGCAACGCCCGAATTTATTATTACTGGACGAGCCCACCAACCACCTTGATCTGGACATGCGCCAGGCACTCAACTATGCGCTACAGGATTACCAAGGCGGCGTAGTACTGGTATCACACGACCGTAGCCTGCTCGCCACCACCTGCGACCGTTTCATGATCGTGCATGACGGCAAAGCCGAAATCTTTGACGGCGACCTGGACGACTATCGCGACTGGCTCAATCAGCAGCGTATTAATCTGGCGCAAGCCAATCCTGACAAAATAGAACGCAAACAGCAACGCGAGCAAAGCGCACAACAACGTCAGGCTCTCATCGCCCAACGTCGCCCCTTAGTTAAGGAAATCGACAAACTGGATCAGCAGCTCGCCAAATGGCACACGGAAAAAACCAGCCTCGACGCCCAACTCGCCGACAGCCAGCTCTATGAACCCGCCCAGCGCGACACCTTGCAAACCCTGTTAAAACATCAGGGCGAGCTCAGCAATAATATAGAAACAGCGGAAGAACGCTGGCTTACACTCAACGAAACTTTAGAAACACTGGATGCCAGCAACTAACTCAGCATGGCTAAGCAGTTCCCCGTTGTATGCGCCTTTGTCATGCCTGCCCGCCGCGCTCACGCAAACTCGTGACATCGCGCTGCTCAACGACTACGCGCGCAGCCTGAACATCTGCAACGCACAAGGCACGGCCATCCACTTCGTCAATTGCACTAGCGAAGTTGCTTACGAAACGCACATCAGCACAACAGGTGAAATCCCTACCCGTACCGACAACTGGCACGATTATTTCAATGCCCTGGCATGGCTGATCTGGCCATATACCAAAGCCACATTAAACGCGCTGCATATTCGCGCAGGTGTTACCCCGCTACGCAATCGCAGCCGCGATGCACTCACCTTACTGGACGAAAGCGGCATCATCGTCGCCTGCAGCGCGCCTGAATTATGGCAAGCGCTCGACCAACAGCTATGGTACGAACTATTCGTCAACCAGCGCCAGCATGTCAAAACCGATATGGCATTCCACCTCATCGGCCACGCACTCTATGAAAAACTGCTCAGGCCGTATCCCAGCATCACAGGGAAATGCCAGCTGGTTGAGGTCGATAAAGATTTTTTCCAATTAGATGCCTGTACTCGCCAGCGCCAGCTAGACCAGCAGCTCGCCCAGCAGCTCAGTGCCGAACCTCCACTTACTCCGAAAATATTCCCACCACTCCCGCTATTTGGCATTCCCGACACCATCGCAGAAAACAGCGACCCGGCTTACTATCAAAATACGCAGATATTCCGTTAAAATCGCACCCAATATTACTCTGACAGCATCCATGAAAACCCATTACCTTGCATGCGCGTTAGCCATCATCAGCACCGTGCTCACCAGCAGCGTATTTGCACAGTCCGAGCCGACTGAACCCTTGCTTACTTTCAAGCTTACGCCATCGTATTACCATATCAGCGATGGTAATGACGGCACCGACTTGAATCTGCGTGCTGAATATGGCGACCATTACGGCTGGATAGGTTATTACCATGACAGGCAAGGTTTTGCGCAAACCCGTGTGGGTTACGAAAACCATGCCGATTTTGGTTATGTGCGCACAGTAGTATCAGCACAAGCTGCAACACACGGATTCATTGGCGGGTCCTTGAATGCAGAAATTGGTGGTGACACCTACGCACTCCTGGGCTGGGGACGTACCAATCTGCAGGACTACTACAACCTCAATTTCGACCCCAATGATGCTGTTACCTTGGGTCTAGGTACGCGAGCCATACCAGAAACAGAGTTATCACTATTCACTACTGCAGATGACCGTCTGGGTACTGGGCAACGTGTCACCCACTTGATTGCGCGCAGGATGCTGGACAAGCAACAACGACTCTCGCTGGATGTCACCCACAAAAGCGGCACAAGTACTGAGGGCAATCAGGTGGTGGGCAACGGTATTGCGCTAACTTATGACTTTGAGCCATGGTTTGTGCGTGTGGCCTACGACCCGTATGTGAATTTTACGGAAAGTCAGATGACGCTGTTCGCCTTGGGCAAGCGTTTCTGACCTCTCCCGCTGAATTACAACACCTGCCCCAATGCTGACAAACAATAATCAATATTCTTTACGCTGCTGGCGTGCCCCATCAGACCAAAACGCCAGACCTTGCCTGCCAAATCACCCAAACCTGCACCAATTTCCAAATCAAACTCATTCAGTAGGCGGGCACGTACAGCGGCATCATCGACACCCTCGGGAATATAAACGGTGTTAAGTTGTGGCAAGCGATAATCTTTTTCTACCACGAACTTCAGGCCCATCGCTTCAAAGCCATCGCGCAACATCGCATGGTTGTCAGCATGGCGTGTCCAGCTGTGCTCTATACCTTCTTCCGCCAATATGACCAATGACTCATGCAGCCCATACAGCGTATTAACCGGCGCGGTATGGTGATAAGTGCGCTTGCCCGCGCTGCTGCCCCAGTAGCCCAGCACCAGATTAAGATCCAGAAACCAGCTTTGCACTGGCGTCTTGCGTGCTTTAAGTTTGGCAATTGCACGCTCATTGAAAGTCACGGGCGACAAACCTGGGGTACACGACAGACATTTCTGGCTGCCTGAATACACTGCATCCAGCTCCCACTCATCCACCAGCAGCGGAATACCTGCGAGCGAGGTCACACAATCGGCTATTACCAGCGCACCATATTTATGTGCAATAGCAGCCAGCGCCTGCGCGTCGGAACGCGCTCCGGTAGAGGTTTCAGCATGCACAAATGCAAGCACCTTGGTATCAGGATTGGCTGCAAATGCCGCTTCGACCTTAGCCACATCCACGGGTGCGCCCCAGGCATCTTCGACCACCACAGGCACACCGCCGGTGCGCTTGACGTTTTCCAGCATGCGTCCACCGAACACGCCGTTCTTACAAACAATTACTTTGTCGCCCGCTTCGACCAGATTGACAAAACACATTTCCATCCCCGCCGAACCAGGCGCAGACACTGGCATGGTAAGCGCATTCTCGGTCTGAAAGGCGTAACGCAGCAGCTCCTTAATCTCTTCCATCATCCCCACAAATGCAGGATCAAGGTGACCAATAGTAGGCCGCGCCATCGCATCCAGCACCCGCTGTGGTACATCAGAAGGACCTGGCCCCATCAGGATACGGTGAGGCGGAATAAAGGAAGTAATAGAGGGAGCTTGCATCTTGATTTATCCTAGCGGTAATGTAGTTAAAAGTATCGAGTGATTTTAACTTAAATAGCCCACCAACACATTGGTTTCATCTGTTTTTAAGGCACAAAAAAACGATAGCCTATGAGTGAACAAGTCACGCACAGGCTATCGCCAGACCACAGAATCCGCCTGATTGCTATTTACAGATCGCCATTCGCGCCAGCATTAACAATTTCTATTAAGCCATCGCGCACTTTCGTGATTTTCTCGGTCAGTGCTGGGGTCATGTGGGTTGATTTGGACAATTCTTTTACATTCATATCCATCATCACCAGCCAGGCCTGGCCATTTTTATCTTCAACCAGCGCTATTCTGCAAGGCAGGAAAATAGCAAAATCCACATTCATATCCACCAGGTCTTTAGCCGTAAGCGCATCACAGAACTGATAAATCGCTATACGCCGCTGTGTGCCGCCTATCATCGCTTCAACCTGTTTGGACAAAGGCAATTCTGCGACCAGTTTGATGTTTAATGCATTAGCACGCAGCTTCATGGATTCAACTGCATCATCCATGCTCACGCCTTTGGCCAACGCAACTTTATACACATTAGGCATGGCTGAAGCACTGACTGCTGGCACATTCTTTGCTGCATATGCCACAGGGGATAACAGCGCAATGCCAAATACACAGGCAGCAGCCAATTGGTTTAATTGTAGTTTCATCGTTATATCCTTATATTCTGTATCAGTTGATTAAAAATAAAGTAAAATTAACACACTTATACTACGATTGGGCATGGTAACTATGAACCAGCATAACTTATACAACTCTCTCTCTGAATTTAGCTTAGGCAATGGCAAACAAGGTAAGTTCTACTCTCTCCCCGCGCTTGAAACCGCAGGAATAGGCAAAATTTCCCGTTTACCCGTTTCTATCCGCATCGTACTGGAAGCCGTATTACGCCACTGCGACGGCAAAAAAGTCACCGAACAACATATCCGCGAATTAGCCAATTGGCAGCCTAACGCCAATCGCACTGAAGAAATCCCTTTTGTCGTTGCTCGCATCCTGCTACAGGATTTTACCGGCGTACCACTGTTGGCTGACCTGGCAGCCATGCGTACAGCGACTGCAAAAGCAGGCAAAAATCCCAAGTTGATAGAGCCACTGGTGCCTGTTGACATGGTAGTCGATCATTCAGTGCAGGTCGATGTCTTTAATCAGCCTGACGCATTGCAACAAAACATGCAACTTGAATTCATCCGCAACCGCGAACGCTACCAGTTCCTGAAATGGGGCATGCAGGCATTTGATACGTTCAAAGTAGTGCCACCTGGCATCGGTATCGTGCATCAGGTCAACCTTGAATATCTGGCACGCGGCGTCATGGAGAAAGACGGTGTTTATTACCCTGATACATTAGTTGGTACCGATTCCCACACCACCATGATTAACGGTCTGGGCATCGTTGCCTGGGGCGTGGGCGGTATCGAAGCGGAAGCCGGCATGTTGGGACAGCCGGTCTATTTCCTCACCCCTGACGTAGTCGGCGTACATCTCAAAGGCAACATCCGCGAAGGCATTACCGCCACGGACGTGGTGTTGACCATTACCGAGATGCTGCGCAGCGCGAAAGTCGTCGGCAAGTTTGTAGAGTTCTTTGGCGAAGGTGCTGCAGCGCTTTCACTACCAGACCGCGCTACCATTGCCAACATGGCACCTGAATACGGCGCAACCATGGGTTTCTTCCCGGTGGACGAAGCTACTTGCGCCTACTATGCCGCGACCGGGCGCAGCGCTGAACAAGTTGACAGCATCCGCAACTATTTCCAGGCACAAGGCTTGTTCGGCATACCACAAGCGGGCGACTGTGATTACTCGCAGACATTGGAACTGGATCTGGGCAGCGTCGTACCATCCGTAGCCGGTCCGCGCCGTCCGCAAGACCGCATCGAACTTGACCACGTCAAATCCAAATTTGCCGACTTATTTACCCAACCTGTGAGCGCAGGTGGCTATGGCAAATCAGCCGATACACTGACACAGCGCGTACCTTGTGGCGACGCCACATTAGGCCATGGCGATGTCGTCATAGCCGCGATTACTTCCTGTACCAACACCTCTAACCCTAGCGTCATGCTGGCAGCGGGCATACTGGCGAAAAAAGCGGTCGCATTGGGCTTGACTGTACCATCACACGTCAAAACTTCATTAGGACCAGGCTCACGCGTCGTCACCGAATACCTCAAAGCTGCTGGCTTGATGGATGCGCTCGGCGATGTGGGTTTCAAACTGGTTGGTTACGGTTGCACTACCTGTATCGGCAACTCTGGCCCGCTACCCGCAGCGGTAGAAACCGCTATCCTGGATAACGACTTAATCGCCGCATCAGTCCTGTCAGGCAATCGCAACTTTGAAGCGCGTGTACACCAGAACGTAAAAGCCAATTTCCTCATGAGCCCGCCACTGGTTGTGGCTTATGCACTGGCAGGCACCATGAACAAGGACCTCAGTACTGAACCTATCGGTACAGGTAAAAGCGGGCAAGCTGTATATCTGAAAGACATCTGGCCGAGTCTGGCAGAAGTCGCTGCGGTGATGAATACCGCGACTAATCCTGAGACTTACCGAGCGCTCTATGCTGATTTCACTGCAGACAACCCGCTGTGGGCGGCTGTGCCTGCGCCTGTGGGCAGCGTTTACGACTGGGATGCAGATTCTACTTACATCCAGCAACCGCCATTCTTCGATGATGCAGCAGGCGATAGCGGCGTGATTCATGGTGCGCGTGCGTTGGCAGTGTTTGGTGACTCGGTAACCACTGACCACATCAGCCCTGCTGGCTCGATCAAACCTAGCTCACCAGCAGGTAAATTCCTGCTGGAGCACGGCGTAGAAAAAGCTGATTTCAACAGCTACGGCGCACGTCGTGGTAACCATGAAGTGATGATGCGCGGCACGTTTGCCAACGTGCGTATCAAAAACCTGATGATACCTGGCTCGGAAGGTGGTGTAACCCGCCATCAGCCTGACGGCGAAGAAATGGCGATTTACGACGCATCCATGCGTTATCAGGCAGATAGCACGCCACTGATGATATTTGCTGGTGAAGAATACGGCACTGGCTCATCCCGCGACTGGGCAGCAAAAGGCACGAAACTGCTCGGCGTGAAAGCTGTGATTGCCAAGAGCTTTGAGCGCATCCATCGCGCAAATTTAGTTGGTATGGGCGTATTGCCGTGCCAGTTCCACGCAGGCACAGATGCCACGACGCTCAAGCTCGATGGTAGCGAAACTTTCGATCTGCTCGGTCTGGAAAACGGCATCACCCCGCAACAAGATGTGCAAATCGTCATCCACCGTGCCAATGGCACGACGGACACGACCATGGTCAAGTTGCGTATTGACACACCTATCGAAGTTGACTACTACCAGAGCGGCGGCATTTTGCCATTCGTGCTGGCGCAGTTGTTAGCATAACGATGTCCGACCTTAACGACCCGCGCGTATTCTTCGCCGCAGAGCGCACCCTGCTGGCGTGGAATCGCACGAGTTTGACATTGATGGCGTTTGGCTTTGTGGTTGAACGCTTTGGTCTGTTCTTGCACATGCTCGCCCCGCACGCTCCACAGACACTGGAACGCGGTGTATCATTCTGGGTGGGCATGGGCTTCATCGTCCTCGGTAGCGCAATGGCGATACTGGCAGTAGTGCAATATAAGCGGGTGTTACTGACGTTCAAACCCGTTGAAATTCCCGATGGTTACTGGACCAACATGGCAGCCGTCACCACACTGATACTCGCCGCACTCGGCATAGCACTGTCTGCATATTTATTCACTGGCTTAAAATAATTTAACAAACGCAAAATGACTCGAAAAATCCTCGTTACCTCTGCCCTGCCCTACGCCAATGGCGCTATCCACCTCGGCCATCTGGTCGAATATATCCAGACCGATATCTGGGTACGTTTTCAGAAAATGCAGGGTAACGAATGTTACTACGTGTGCGCCGACGACACTCATGGCACGCCCATCATGTTGCGTGCAGAAAAAGAAGGCATCACCCCTGAGGCATTGATAGATCGGGTACATGGCGAGCATTTGCGTGACTTTACCGGGTTCCACGTCAATTTCGATAGTTACCACTCGACCAACTCCCCCGAAAACCGCGAACTCGCCAGCCAGGTTTATCTGAACTTGCGTGACGCCAAGTTAATCGAGCGTAAAACCATAGAGCAGTATTACGACACCACGAAAGAGATGTTCCTGCCCGATCGCTTCATCAAAGGTCAATGCCCAAAATGCAGCGCGCAGGATCAGTACGGTGATAACTGCGAAGTCTGCGGTGCGACTTACTCGCCCACCGACTTGATTAACCCGGTCTCCGCTGTGTCAGGCACACCGCCAGTGCGCCGTGAATCCGAGCATTACTTCTTCAAACTCGGTGACTGCGAAGCATTCTTGCGCGAATGGACACGCTCGGGTGCATTACAAACCGAGGCTGCGAACAAGCTGGACGAATGGTTTACTGCTGGCTTGCAAAACTGGGATATTTCCCGTGATGCACCCTATTTCGGCTTTGAAATCCCTGACGCACCGGGCAAATATTTCTACGTCTGGCTGGATGCGCCTATAGGCTACATGGCCAGTTTCAAGCATCTGGCCACGACCAAACAACTCGACTTCAACGCCTGGTGGCAACCGGATACCGATACCGAGCTGTATCATTTTATCGGCAAGGACATCCTTTATTTCCACGCCCTGTTCTGGCCAGCCATGCTCAAAAACGCAGGTTACCGCACGCCAACTGGCATATTTTCGCATGGTTTTCTCACCGTCAATGGCGCGAAAATGTCCAAGTCGCGCGGCACCTTCATCACCGCTGAAAGCTATATCAACAGCGGCATGAACCCAGAATGGCTACGCTACTACTTTGCCGCCAAGATCAACGGCAGCATGGAAGATCTGGACCTCAGCCTGACGGACTTCATCGCCCGAGTGAACAGCGACCTGGTCGGCAAATATGTCAACATCGCCAGCCGCACCGCAGGCTTCATCGCCAAACGGTTTGACGGCAAACTGGCAGACAGCCTGCCGACTTCCGAACTGCTCCATGAAGTCCAGCACGCTGCCACGCTGATCGCCGAATGCTATGAAAGCCGTGATTTCGGCCGTGCGCTGCGTGAAATCATGCACCTCACCGACAAAGCCAACCAGTACGTCAACGACAACAAACCCTGGGAAATCGCCAAGCAAGGCGGACAGGACGAATTGCTGCACGAAATTTGCAGCGTCAGCATCAACCTGTTCCGTTTGCTTACTCTCTACCTCAAGCCAGTGTTGCCTAAACTCGCAGCCGACGTAGAGCAATTCCTCAATATTCCAGCGATGAACTGGGTCGATGCGCAAACACTACTCGCCCAGCACACCATCAACACTTACAACCACTTAATGACCCGTGTGGATCAAAAACAGGTAGATGCCATGATAGCCGCCAATATTGTCGAAACCGTAGAACCCGCTAAACCCGCTGTCACCATCGCGCCGATTGCTGACACCATCAGCATCGACGACTTCAGCAAAATCGATTTGCGCGTTGCCCACATCGTCAATGCCGAACACGTGGAAGGTGCAGACAAACTCATCCATCTGACCTTGGATATCGGCGAAGGCCAAACCCGTAATGTGTTCGCAGGCATCAAATCCGCCTACGACCCTGCGTTACTCATCGGCCGCATGACCGTCATGGTCGCCAACCTCGCCCCACGCAAAATGAAATTCGGCCTGTCCGAAGGCATGGTGCTGGCGGCTTCCGGCGACACCCCGGGTTTATACATACTTAGCCCGGACAGCGGTGCTACTGCAGGTATGCGTGTGAAATAAATGCATAAGATTTTGCTTCGCTTCATTGCATTCTTATTAGCAATCGGACTGACAGGTTGCGGCACGCTACTCAGCCAGCCAGAGCCTGTTAAGCCAGTTGTGGCGCGCCCTGCGCCGAAAATTGCGCTGGTACTAGGTGGCGGTGGCACGCGTGGATTTGCACATATCGGGGTGATTAAATATCTGGAAACACAAGGTATTGTGCCAGACATTATCGTTGGCACCAGCGCGGGCTCGGTAGTCGGCGCACTGTATGCCTATGGTTACAGCGGCTTTGAATTGCAAAAAGTAGCGATACAAATGGAGGAGCAGTCCGTCATTGATTGGGCATGGCCTAGCCGCGGTGTATTCAAAGGTGAGGCATTGCAAAACTTCATCAACACGGCGGTAAAACAAACTCCGATAGAAAAACTCAAACGCCCATTTGCGGCAGTTGCTACGGATCTAAGCAGTGGTGAAATGGCCGTATTTCGCACTGGCAACACGGGGCAGGCAGTTCGTGCTTCAAGTGCAGTACCGGGCATATTTCAACCTGTGACCATTGCGGGACGCAACTATGTAGATGGCGGTCTGGTGCGCCCGGTACCTGTCAGCGTGGCGCGGTCATTGGGTGCGGATTTTGTAATTGCGGTGGATATTTCCAACAAGCCCAAGAACAACACCACCAGCAGCACGATAGACGTACTACTGCAAACTTTCGATATCATGAGTCAGACCATCAACCGCTACGAGCTTCCCAAAGCCGACATAGTCATACGCCCACGCACGCAGGATATTGATGTCAGCAATTTGGATGGACGGCATCTTGCCGTATTGGAAGGTGAGAAAGCTGCGGCAGCAATGATGCCTGAGCTCAAAGCCAAGCTGGAAAAAATCCGCTAATATTTTGCGCTTGGCAAAGCCTACAACCCGCTGGTTTCGGCTTTGACCATGGCATTGATCATGGCCAGATTTACCTCGGTGGTACTGATCAGACAGCGTGTAGCATAGTTTTCTATCGCACCAAGATCATTACCCTCCGCCGACATCGCCAACTTCAGCATCAAGCCATGATTACCCTTCTGCTCAACCAGTGCTGCCGCCAGGTCTGCACTTAACGGCAGCAGATCTATCAGTTTGTGCATAGCATGTCCCAGCAGCTTATCCACCACCGATAACAAGCCAACCAGATACATCGTTTCAGGATCTTGAGCCTGCAAACTTTTTCGCGATAAGGCTTCCAAAATCAGCGCCCTGGATAATCCTCGCTTCATCAAAGTAACGGAATGCGCGCTAGGTGAAGTGCATGCATTCAACAGCAACGACAGCCAGCGCTTCAAGCCCTCCAGTTTAAGCTGTTGCAACGCCTCGGCGATACTGCTTATTTTCACTTCCGGATTAAGTGTTTTGACATACATAATCAACTGATAGACCAGGCGCGCATCGACTTTGATCATGGTTTCAATCGCACTCAAATCCTGTCGCGCAATCACAGCTGCAATTAACTGGCGCACACGGGTCGGCTCAACCTCGATCAATTTATTGCTGAACGCATAAGGTGAATCACAGAAATCACCCTCAAAGCTATCTACTTTCAGCTTCTGACAAACCACGAGGCTTTCCTGGCAGCCAACGTTAAAAGCACAAATTTTCTCAACACCTTGCGCACGCAGTGATTTTACAGCATGGTCAATATCAATGACGTTCAAATCCCCCACATCGAGACGGACCTGCTTGATTAGCGCCAAAAACTCTTTGGGCAGCACCTGATTCGCCTTACAGTTCAGTACCATCTGGAAGCCTTGGCGCAGCAGACTTTGCATCGTTGGTAACAACGCATGCACTGGTGTCGCGCTATTCAGATCCAATGCAAACAACACATGTTCAGGTGGCAAATAAGTGACATCACCATGACATAAGCTATCTGCAGCGATGCTGATCAAAACAGAATGCTGTGGTCGTTTACCTTCCTCAGTCAACGAAAATACCCCTGCGAACAGCGTCGTATCATCGCCATCGCGTAGCGTTTTCGCGTTTGGTGCATCACTGTTATAGGCCAAACGGATACGCGGGATGAGCTCAACCGCGGTCACTTGTCCGGCACTACCGTATATCGTCTGCCGAGTCAGTAGCCGCGCAAGCACTTCTGCCTGATGTGCGTGTCCAGGCTCGCTTTCTATTTTCAGAACATAGGTTGATATCTTCTGCAGATCGCTACGCAGCGTATTGATATTGCTTTCTTTTTTTTCCGGCAACGAAGTAGATTCAATATCCATCAATATCCCACAGGTGACTTCATATCAAGGAGGAGCCACATTATGCCTTAAGCACACCATCATGAAACAACAAATTGCTGTGCATCAAACCGTCCCGCTGCTCTATGCTAAAACGCGTAATCGCAGCACTGCCAACCTGAATACGGTAGGCATGTTCAGGCGGCATACCCAACACATGTGCAACTAACATCCGGATAACACCCGCATGCGCCACTATCAGCACATGCTGCCCACAAAATTGCGCTACCAGTTCATCCCATGCGCTACTCACACGTTGATAAAAGTCAGCAATCGGTTCTGCATTGGCAGGCCGATAGGCAATCGGGTCACGTTTAAAATTAAACAGCAAATCCGCATCCTGTGCCGTGATTTCAGCGCTGGTTTTACCTTCCCAATCGCCAAACCCCACTTCCTGCAAACGCGGATCTATCATTAAAGTCGTGGCGTTATTGTGTGCCAATTCTTGTGCAAATTCAGCACAACGTAACAGAGGCGAGCTGACAATCTGCTGCCAGGCGGCATAATCACCCACTGCTGCACGCATTTGCGCCCAGCCTTTTTCAGATAACGGGTCATCAATCTTGCCACGGTATTTACGCCCGCCCACAGGCTCACCATGACGAATCACATCAATAATAGTCGAAGAAGTTGTAGTCATTTTCAGTTAAAATAGAGCCCAGTTTACTAGGGGAAATACATGATACAAAAACCTGTTGTAGTCCGTTGGTTTCTTGGATTCATCATCACCAGCATTTTACTCTTCGCCACTTACACTTGGCTAACTTTACATTGGTCGTATTCATCAGGTGAACGCGCGGGCTATGTGCAAAAATTCTCGCACAAAGGCTGGCTGTGCAAAACCTGGGAAGGCGAATTAGCTATGGTGTCGATGCCAGGCACCATGAGCGAAAAATTCCAGTTTTCTGTCACGGATGACGCCGTCAGTGACAAAATCAACAAAAATCTGGGCAAACGCGTCAGCTTGACTTACGAGCAACATGTCGGCGTGCCTAGCACCTGCTTTGCTGAAACACAATATTTTGTCACCGATGTGCGCGTCGTAGAATGAGCGCAGTTCAGATAACACAACGCTCATATCAGCCCACAGCCCAACAAAATCTGATTAACGCAGGCATACACCCAGTCCTCGCACGCGTGTATGCAGCACGTGGTGTAGAGCAAGCGAATCAATTAGAAACCGAGCTCACGGGCTTACTGCATTATCAAACCCTGAAAAACATTTCCGCCATGGCGGCACGCCTGGCCGATGCCATCACTGCACAACAGCACATCATCGTCATTGCCGATTACGATGCCGATGGCGCAACTGCATGTACCGTCGCCGTACGCGGCTTGAGCTTACTGGGCTTGGCGGTAGAGTTTATCGTCCCCAACCGCTTTGAATACGGTTATGGCTTAACTCCCGAAATCGTCGCCCTTGCCGCGCAGCAAAATCCCGACATCATTGTCACTGTTGATAACGGTATCGCCAGCATTGCTGGTGTAGCCGCTGCCCATAACATCGGCATAGAAGTCCTCATTACCGACCACCACTTGCCAGGTGACAGCCTGCCCGACGCGCTTATCGTCAACCCAAATCAGCCTGACTGCCCTTTCCCCAGCAAAAATCTGGCTGGAGTAGGCGTGATGTTTTATGTACTGCTCGCTACCCGTGCTGAATTACAGGCACGAGGTGCTTTTGAGGGTAAGGCCGTGCCCAATCTGGCACAGCTGCTCGACATCGTCTCACTCGGCACTGTCGCCGACGTCGTCAAACTCGATGACAACAACCGTATTCTGGTCGAACAAGGTCTGCGTCGCATGCGCCAGGGCCGGGCTTGCGCAGGCATACGCGCGCTGTTCAATGCCGCTGCACGCTCGATTAACGTTGCCAATACAGGTGACCTGGGCTTTATGATAGGGCCGCGCCTGAATGCTGCGGGACGGTTAGACGACATGTCACTGGGCATCACCTGCCTGCTCAGCAGCGACGAGGAAGAAGCAAATCGCATCGCGCAGCAACTGCATCAAATGAACATCCTGCGTCGCCAGATAGAAATCGACATGCAAGAGCAGGCTCAGGCGCACTTGGCTAATATCACCACCACCGACAATTACAGCCTGAGCTTATTTGATGCCAGCTGGCATCAAGGTGTGATCGGCATCCTTGCATCGCGCCTGAAAGACAAGTTTCACCGTCCTGTCATCTGCTTTGCTCGCGGTAACGATGGGGAAATCAAAGGCTCAGGCCGTTCCATCCCCGCACTGCACTTGCGTGACGCACTCGACATCGTCTCCAAACGCAATCCGGATTTAATCCTGAAGTTCGGTGGTCACGCCGCTGCGGCAGGGCTATCCATACGCGAAACTGACTTCGACACTTTTAACCAGCAGTTTGAGGATGTTGTTACCAGCCTGCTCAGCCCCGCTGATCTTGCCCGCACCATCCCCAGTGACGGCGAACTCAGCGCAACAGAACTCACCATAGACTTCACCAAGCAAATCAATCAACAAGTCTGGGGTCAGGGCTTCCCCGCGCCCAGTTTTACCGGCACATTCCAGGTCACCCAACAGCGCCTGCTCAAAGACAAACACCTGAAATTCATGCTCGTCAGCGCAGGTCTACGCTACGACAGCATCCTCTTCAACCACACCGACACCCTGCCCGACACCATCACTGCCGTCTACCAGCCCGAACTCAACGAGTACAATGGCCAGACTAAATTGCAGTTAAAGCTACTACACTGGCAGTAAATTCCATCATCGTCTCCGATTACTTTATCGGGGACACAGTACCAGACATAACTTGTTAATTCCAAACTGCGCTGTATACTCAAAGATGATGTTGCGACATCCATTTCTGAGTCACAGCAGGCTTAAAAACACCTCCACACCCATGGCATATACACCCGTTGTTATCCATGTTAATTAGTGAAAGGATCTATATCATGAAACTGAAACATTCCCTGATACTCGCAACAGCCCTATTCGCAGCGATGCCGCTGGCTTATGCGGATGACTCCCCATCCACATGCAGTTACATCAATGGTGGTATTGGCGAAGAAGATCAAGCCATGATGCACCGTGTTGCCAAGGAATTTCCGCTCCGCATAGAATTTTCAAAAACTGAGCGCGGTTCATATCTGGTCGATATTCCTGTAACCATCAAAGATGATCATGATAAGGTCATATTTGAACTGGCCAAAGCGGGACCGATGCTCTTCCTGCGACTACCTAAAGGGAAATATGTCGTCAGCGCCGTGTGGGATGGCGAAACTCAATCCAGCAAAGTTACTTTGGACGGCAAACACAGCAAGCGCGTCATATTGCATTGGAAACGAGCACCTGAAGAAATCATAAAGGAAAAAGACGAATAACTGAATCAAACGGATTGCATCGCTTACAGGGCCTTAATTAATACCACGGAGATATCAGATTAAGGCCTTACTCCAGCGAGCCGTTTTAAATATCAGGAACAAAAACAACGGGGTCAGTTCTAATATTAAAACATTTCAACCAACCTACTCCAGCTCCAGCCCCTCGGCCTCCCAGCATTCCAACCCGCCGGCAAGCGAGTAAGCCTGATTAAAGCCCATTTGCTTTAGCACATACGCCGCCATCGCTGAACGTGCGCCTGAGTGGCAATAAAGCATAATAGTTTTATCGTGCGCGTGGCACAAATCAGGGTGGCGGTGTTTGGTGCTGGCATCGGCTGAAGCTTCCAGCGTACCGCGCGGAATATTAATCGCACCGGCGATATGTCCGCTGTTGAATTCATCGGGTTCACGCACGTCGATAACCAATACATCATTACCAGCAACGAGTTTCTCGCCTGCACTCTCCGCATCCCATTCGGTAATGTGACTGCGCGCCTCTTTAACAAAGCATCCTAGTTGTTTAGCCATTATAATGTTCCTTTTTGATTAGGGCATTTTGCCCGCTGAGACCAGTCTATCATGCCTCAATTACTCGATGGATTAAATCCAGAACAGCTCGCCGCCGTCACCCTGCCGCACCAGTCTGCGCTCATCCTTGCAGGTGCTGGCAGCGGTAAAACCCGCGTGCTGACTACGCGCATTGCCTGGTTGCTGCAAACCGCCCAAACCTCGCCACTAGGCATTTTGGCGGTGACGTTTACCAACAAAGCCGCGAAAGAAATGCAGACTCGTCTCGGTGCGATGTTACCGATTAACACCCGTGGCATGTGGATAGGCACGTTTCATGGCCTGGCCAATCGTTTGTTGCGCACGCATCACCATGAGGCAGGCTTGCCGCAGGTGTTTCAAATCCTCGATAGCGCCGATCAGCTGTCCGCCATTAAACGCCTGCTCAAGTCCATGAATGTGGATACGGAAAAATTCGAGCCCAAGAAAGTACAGAATTTCATCAACAGCAATAAGGACGCAGGTTTGCGTGCGCAGCATGTCGAATCTTACGACCCGTATATGCGCCGTCTGGTTGAATTCTATGCCGCTTACGACGAGCAATGCAACCGCGAGGGCGTTGTGGACTTTGCTGAACTGCTGTTGCGCAGCGAAGAACTGCTGTCCCGCAGCGATGCCATACGCCGCCATTATCAGGAACGTTTCCGCTATATTCTGGTGGACGAGTTTCAGGACACTAACCGCCTGCAATATCGCTGGCTCAAGCACTTTGCCGGCGCAGATTCCGCGCTCATGGCGGTGGGCGATGACGACCAGTCCATCTACGCTTTTCGTGGCGCACACACCGGCAATATGAATGAATTTCAGCGTGATTATGCGCATGACAACATTATCAAGCTCGAACAAAACTATCGTAGCCACGGCAATATCCTCGATGCCGCCAATGCACTGATCAGCCAGAACCCAACTCGGCTGGGCAAAAACCTGTGGACGTCCGCCGACGCAGGCGAACCTATCCGCGTTTACCTGGCTTACAACGATCAGGAAGAAGCGCGCTTTATCGCCGAGGAAGCACAAGCTCTGCACCGCGAGGGCATCGCCCTCAACGACATGGCCGTGCTGTACCGCTCCAACGCACAGTCGCGCGTGCTCGAACACGCCTTATTCAGCGCGGGCGTGCCTTATAAAGTCTATGGTGGCCTGCGCTTTTTTGAGCGGCAGGAAGTCAAACACGCACTGGCATATTTGCGCCTGCTGGCTTTCCCCGACGACGATGGCGCGTTTACCCGCGTGGTCAATTTCCCTACCCGTGGCATAGGCGCCCGCACGCTGGAACAGCTCATCGACGCCGCACAACAAAGTGCATCCAGCCTGTGGAAAACGGCTTATGCCAAATATGCTGACGCGCCTGCTGGCAAAGGTTTAGCTGGCTTCGTCCACCTTATCCACGCCATGCAGGAAGCTACGCTAGGCGTGACACTGCCTGAAGCCATCGAGCATATCTTGCAAGCCAGCGGACTGATGGCGCACTACGTCGCTGAAAAAGACGGACAAGATCGCGTTGATAACCTGAACGAACTCATCAACGCCGCCACCGTGTTCATCAACGATGCTGACGCCATCGCCAACGCCGAAGACAACGGCGGACTGATGGCGAGCTTCCTCGCTCATGCTGCGCTGGAAGCAGGCACGCATCAGGCAGGTGAAGGCCATGACGCATTGCAATTGATGACCGTCCACGCCGCCAAAGGTCTGGAATTTCACGCAGTGTTTTTGACCGGGCTGGAAGAAGGTTTATTCCCCAGCGAACAATCCATGAGCGAACGAGACGGACTGGAAGAAGAGCGCCGCCTGATGTACGTTGCCATCACCCGCGCACGGCGCAGACTGTACATCAGCCACGCACAAAGCCGCATGCTGCACGGTCAAACCCGCTACGGCATTGCCTCGCGTTTCCTTGATGAAATTCCTGTCGAGCTGTTAAAACCCATCAACAAAGGCTACGCGCCAGCAGTTGAACAATACGCCGCCCCCGCGCCACGCACTGCAAAACAACACAGCAGCTCGCCCTGGCGCATGGGGATGAACGTGCGCCATGCCAAATTTGGCGTCGGCGTAGTCATCAACGTTGAAGGACAAGGCACCGACACCCGCGTGCAAATCAACTTCGGTGGTGCGCATGGGGTAAAATGGTTGTCACTGGAATACGCGAAACTGGAAGCTGCCTGACATGCTCATCACACTCACCCTAATCGCTGTACTCATCGCCCTCGCCATCCTCATCTGGCTGGTGCTACGCATCAACACCTTGCAAAGCACGCTGGCGCAACTCCCCGCCCAGCTCGACACAGGGCTGGAACAACGCCACCGCGCCATGCTGAGTGATTTGCATCAAGGTCTGGGCACGCAGTCAGACCGCACTCAGGCGGTGTTATTAGATGTATCCGACCGCCTGCGCACCCAAATCAGCACCGAGCTGGCAAGCACGCGCAGCGCGGTACAGGTGTTGCAACTGGAGCAATCCACCCAGCTCGCCACCAACCGCGAAGCCATGAGCACCGCCATGCACGCACTGGCACAATCGCAAGCGGCTGAGCTGGCCAATAGCCGCACCGCGCTCAACCAGCAACTCAGCGAATTTGCCGCAGGTCTGCAAACCGCGCAAGCCGAATTCCTCAGCAAAACTTTGCAAACACTGGCCGAACAAGCCCGCGCCGAGCAGACGCTTATCCAGACCACCATGCAACAGGCCAGCACCCAGCTCGCTGCCGCTGTCGAAACCCTGGCAAAAGGCGTGGACACGCGACTGGCGGAAATATCAGGCAAAGTCACCGAGCGTCTGGACGACGGCTTCAAGAAAACCAACGAAACCTTTGCCAACGTCATGGCGCGCCTCGCCACCATAGACGAAGCGCAGAAAAAAATCGACGGACTCACCAGCAACGTCGTCACCCTGCAAGAACTGCTCGGCGACAAGCGCTCGCGCGGTGCCTACGGCGAAGTCCAGCTTGAAGGTCTGGTGCGCAACATTCTGCCGCCTGACGCCTACCAATTCCAGGCCACACTGTCCAACGGCAGCCGCGCTGACTGCATGCTGGTATTGCCGGAACCGACTGGCCGTGTCGCCGTCGATTCCAAATTCCCGCTGGAGAACTACAACCGCATGTTTGCCCGCGACATGGCCGAAGGCGACCGCGCCATCGCCACCCGCGCATTCAAAGCCGACATTAAAAAGCACGTCGACGACATCGCCAGCAAATACATCATCCAGGACGAAACTTCAGACGGCGCAGTCATGTTCATCCCCGCCGAAGCCGTGTTCGCCGAAATCCACGCCTACCACGTTGATTTGGTCGAATACGCCATGTCGCGCCGCGTATGGATAGTGTCGCCCACCACGCTGATGGCCGTACTCAACACCGCCCGCGCCGTGATCAAAGACGTCGAAACCCGCCGTCAAGTACACATCATCAAGGACGAACTATCCAAGCTGGGCAAAGACTTCATCCGTTTCGACGAACGCATGAAAAAGCTCGCCGACCACATCCGCATGGCGAACAAAGACGCCGAAGACGTCCACATCACCAGCCAAAAAATCAGCAAACGTTTCAGTCAGATAGAATCAGTGGACCTGGAGCACCTGCGTGCACCTACCCCGCCGCTACTGCCCGAAGAAGACTAAACCATCACACTAGTAGGATGGGTAGAGCAAAGCGAAACCCATCAAAAAATAAGGAAACCATCATGACCACGCCGCTAGAATTAATGCGCGCCAAACTCAACACCGAAACCGCCAAAGCCGACTGGGCAGAACTACTCCCGTTCTTCGCCAAAGGCCAGCTAATCCAGGTCGGCAGCCAACTAGACCTGGTCGAAGTCGCCGCCCACATAGCCACCAACGACACCACCAATGTTCACGCATGGATGAGCAGCGGTCAACTGATCAAGCTTGATGACGAAACCGCAATTGACTGGGAACAGCGTAAGCCTGCGATCTGGACGGTGGTCGTGGCACCGTGGATATTGGTGCAAGAGCGGGGACATTGAGATTTTATTATCACTACAGCATCCTACAAAACTTTGTGATATATTGAATACATGTATTTTATTTGGAGTTAATGATGGCTACTTCAATACGTCTGGCCGCCGAAACTGAGCAACGGCTTGATTTTTTGGCTACACAAACTGGGCGGACTAAAGCTTATTATCTGCGTGAAATTATTGAACAAGGTATTGAGGATATGGAAGATTATTACCTTGCAGCCGATGTCCTGGAACGGGTGCGCAAGGGGCAAGAGACAGTACATTCAACAGCAGACGTGAGAAAAGACCTTGGTCTGGACGATTAATTATGCTGATACGGCAAAAGTACAGTTGCGCAAGCTCGATAAACCAACAGCGCGACGTATCGTTGACTACCTGAGTGAACGCATCGCCATATTAGAAAACCCGCGCAACACGGGCAAAGCGTTAACTGGTCCACTGGGCGGATTGTGGCGTTATCGGGTTGGTGACTTCCGAATCATCTGTGAGATACAAGATAACACCGTGTGCATACTCGTCGTGCAAATTGGAAATCGACGTGAAGTTTACCGATAAATCAGCCACTCGAATAAACAAAACCAAGCAATTTTGGAGGCAATACAATGATGATCATTAGAGAACGTAATGTAGGGGATGGTCTTGCATTTGATATATGTTTTGGTAAATTCATGACGGTGTGTGAAATGTAAGGCCCGCCCCTTAATTTCTCAGCATTGGTTTAAGAATTTGTCGCTCCAAGTACTATTTCCGCCCCCAAGTTAGGCAGCAATACTAAATGCATAATTGCTGAAAAATTGCGAAATTCGAGAGTTTTACTGGATGACATGGCACGTGCAACTGAGTACGAAAAAATGTCAGCTACTTCAAGCAGTGAGTGTTTTTCCATTTGTGCTGTTTCGATTGGCAAATGTGATTGACCAAAAGAATTTTCGATTACTAATTCTTTGGCTACAGATGTCCATTGAAAAGACTTTGAAAACCAGTGAATTCTAGTATTTTCTCGGTCTAGAAAAACTTTACGCACTCGCATCCCTGGTTCTATTCGCCTTACTCTCATTTGCCAGAAAGGGAGGTTTTGTGGGCGTCGCACTGAAGATGGGGCAGAAAGCTCAACGATTTCAGTTGGATCTAGGAGTGCCGCAACGTGAAAATAAGCCCAAAGCATAAGCCATTTTTCATCAATGTCGTGTACTAGATCAGGATGACCATTCTTGCCTACAAGTCGGAATCGCTTTGGGTAGGACATAACTGGAATATGCCCTAGAAGGTATTTTGGTTCGAACGCTGATAGTTCACGAAGGACGTCTCCACAAAGCTCGATTGCCATTTTTTCATCAATATGTGTCCAACCAGATTTTTTACGAGCATCACCGCTGAAAAGTTCACGACAGTGTAGAGGTGTATCAGGAGTACCCCCATATTTGCATTTTATCTCAGTGATTTTTTCTTGGATGAGGTCAACTGCGTGTTCAGGTATGAGAACTAAACCATAGAAAATCCCTCCCGTTGTTACACTACCATCGCCAAAGGCGATATAAGTTTCATCAAATGGGAAAGTTAGTTTCCCAGCATTAAAGGGGGATGAACAGTTTTGAGCGGTATTTTTGATGTTATATTTCCTAATGAAAAAAGTAGTAATGAGGACAATTCTCACTTTCTAACAAGCCATCACCAAACAAAAGCTCACTAATATAGTGGATTAGGGTTATTAAGAGTTGATACCTCGCTACTTAAAACTCATCAAGATTGTCTTTGAGTATCGTTTCGTAGTCCTGCCCGCCATAGAACACGGCGATAATAGAAACTTGGTCACTATCCACATCAAAAGCAATGACTGTGCGTTTTTTGTAGTGAGTGATGCGTAAGCCAGAACGAACATCATCTCGCATCGTGCCGCGATGCGGGAAATGCATCATATTTTCGCAATAACTGATGATGGCTTCGATATATTGCGCTGCAATTTCAGGTGATGCGGCAGTGGCTATATAGTCGTAAAGCGCTATCAGTTGATTTTCGGCCTCTGGTGCAAAAACAACGCGATAGTTCATCTGGTCTTGTTGCGTTCAGTGGCGAGACGCGCGCGTATCTGGTCAGCGGTAACAGCTCGTGACGGATCAGCTTTCAGTGCATCATAAGCGGGGCCGACAATATTGTGTAGCCAACTTTCAACTGCTCGATCCCGCGCGAGTAACGTGCGTAGTCCGTCACGAATGACTTCGCTTTCGGAGGCATATTCACCTGAGAGCACCTTGGTTTTTACAACGTCCGCCATTTCGTTTGGCAAGGTAATGCTGAATTGTTGAGTCGTCCGCATGGCGCACCTCTTAATTTAACTGATAGGATTCAATCCTACTGCATCAGCTTTTATAAATCCAGCTAAATTATCGGAAAGCTTGGGGACTTTCATTAATACATTTTGATAAGAGCTCAACATGGATTCGATACCCATCAAGGACAATGTGGCAGGATGCTAAAACTCGATAGTCTCGCCCGGCTTGATCGGAAATACTTTAGCAGAGCCAGTACCAAGCGCTTTCATATACTCCTCTGGCGTGCCCTTGAGTACCGGGGTCGTGCCGTAGTGCACTGGCAGTGCGTACTTGGGCTTGATCCACTCGCGGGTGGCGTAGGCTGCGTCCTGTGGGCTCATCACAAAATATCCGCCGATGGGGATGATGACCAGATCTGGCTTGTAGTATTCGCCGATAAACTTCATGTCCCCGAACAAACCCGTATCGCCCATATCGTAAATCTTGAATCCGTTTTCCAGCTCGATGATGAACCCTATCGGCTCACCGCCGCCGTGACTCTCATTCATGCCGGTGGCCGGGTTCTTCCACAGGAATTCGGAGGAATGCTCGGCATGGGTTGCGGTGATTTTGATATTGGGTCCGAGCGGGGTGACTGTACCGCCCTTGCCGAAACGCATTGCCTGTTCAGCAGGCAATATACCTAGCGTTGCCCACGCTTCCATCAGGCCAGCTGGGCCATATACGGGCGCATTGTTCTTTTTCGCCAGCGCTGGCGCATCTGCGGTGTGATCGAAGTGGCCGTGCGTCACCAGTATCAGATCAACCTTGCCTAGCGCATCCAGGTTTTTATACTCTGCAGGCGTCTTCGGGTTGGTAGTCAGCCAGGGGTCAATCACGATCACTTTGCCGCCGGGTGTGGTGATCTTGATCGAGGATTGGCCGAGCCACTGTATCTGCACAGGGCCGGCTTGCGCTGTAGCGATGCAGGCAGTAAGCAGGTACAACACAGTTAATATAAATCTGGGATACTTCATGATGCTGTCCTTTACTGAAATGGTTCGCAATTACAGATTACTCGGGCACCAGCCTTGGTATTTATCATATTACATGCACGCCATCGCCCACCCGCAATTCGCCACTGTTTACGATAGCGCCATATACGCCGAGATTCTGCTCCGCATGCTTGACAATGGTGCGCAGGATGGACGTGTCTGCGGCGAGGTCGTGTTGAGTGCGAGTGACTGCGCCGCATCTGGGCGTGGTGCCCGTGCAGTCGACAGTGGAGTTGCCAAGTACGAGTTGTCTGCCGACCCACCCATGTTCCAGCAGACCCTCGGCGCCCGGACTGGTTTCGATGATGACATTAGGTCGAAAGCGCCGGGCATCCCAATCGGATTGCGGATTTAAACGCTGCAAATGAGCAAGCGTGGCGGTGGTGATCATATGAAACGGCGTCACTAAAAAAAACGTACCTGGCACGGAAACAAAGTCGATAGCCTGTTGCGGAAATTGGCTGAAGTCGGGGAACGGCTCGCCTGGTTCGCGGTCGAAAGTCGCCTTGAGTTCATCCAGCCAGGTGTGGTCGTCAAGTTTGTGGCGCCGATAAAAATCGAGTTCGGTAATCGGACGCAGCGGCTCCAGTGTGGAAGCATGACCAACCAAATTCGAAAGCATCGAGTTAATTTCAACGTTATCGCTGCCAAGCACAGAACCATCAGGGAACACCACATCCACCTGAGCGCCTTCCCCGCTAACATCGTCACCTCTGGATCGTGCAGAACAGCGCAACAATTCGGGACGAAACTTGCAACTCTGAATTTCCTTGCGCTCAACATCGCGCAACGCCCAGATGCGATCGCCATGCAACCCCATGTTACCGAGACCACAAGTTTGCAAACTCTCCCCCGCCATACCTTTTACTGGATAGCGCCAAATCTCCTTGATCGTTCCCACCTTTTGCATCGGTCTATCCCTATGGCTGGCAATTCATGATTCGTCATACAATTTTGTCGTTTCTGCATTTCCTCGTCAATACAAATACAGACATTCGAAATGCAAGGGCAGGTACATCAAGCACATCGAAAATTCTTCAGTACAAAATTTGATCCCGCTATTTTCTGGGCAATTTAGACCACTTGCTCGAACTCCGCCCTGATCCATCCTGCCAAATTTCTTCCACCTAAAGTATAAGCGTTGCAAGGAATCTGGCGACCAATCCAAACAAAGCCCAGATACGAGTAAAACCTCCCCATTCACTACAATAACAGCGCAGCCTGGATACCTTGATGCCGATGTCATCTTGTGCCAAGATGCTCTTACGATTATTTCGTTTGGTATATAACAAAAAAATGAACCAACATTATCGAGCCAACCCATGATTTCACCCCGCAACAATCTTATTGAGCTGATCGAACAAGGTGCTATCCCGACAGAGCACATCAATGCCGCCCTTGTCGTGACAAAAGTCCGGCCTGATGGTAATGCATGGCTAACGTTTGTTGACCATCTCCTGCTTTGGCTTGGTGGATTGGCGCTGTCTTTCGCTGTCATGTTCTTTATTGCTTACAACTGGAACGATATTGGCCGTTTCGCAAAATTTGGCATGGTCGAGGGGTTAATTGCCATGACCGTTGTCGCCTACTGGAAAATAGGTGAGCATAAGATGGCGGGCAAAGTGTCGTTATTGGTTGCGACGCTCTTGCTTGGCGTTTTACTGGGCTTATACGGCCAGACTTATCAGACAGGTGCTGATACCTGGCAATTGTTTTTTACCTGGGCATTATTGATGCTGCCATGGACCCTCATTGGGCGCTTTGCCGCCATATGGATACTTTGGGTGACGCTCATTAATCTTTCTATTATTTTGTATCAACAAACTTTTGGGAATGTACTCTGGTTTGCTTTCGGTTCCTATACGGGTGCATTGTGGCTGACGTTTGCGTTCAATACACTTGCGCTGTTCGCTTGGGAATTTCTGGGCGGAATATGGCGCTGGCTATCTGAACGCTGGGCCATTCGCCTGCTGGCAATAGGTAGTGGCATGCCCATAACCTGGTTAGCTTTGCATGCTGTTTTTGATTATGACGATGCCTCTGCAATGTACGGACTGGTATGGGCAACATGGCTGGCAGTTTTGTATTTTGTTTATCGAAAGATGAAACCTGATCTCTTTATGCTGGCTGGCGGTTGTCTTTCCGGCATTGTGGTAGTGGTGGCATTCTTTGCCAAACACTTGTTGCAGAACAATTCCTCAGGCAGTTTCCTGTTCCTTGCCCTGCTGATCATAGGCATGGGAACGGGTGCTGCAATCTGGTTACGAAATATCCATCGGGAGTGGCAATCATGAACCAAGACCGAATAGAAATGTGGGAGGCGCTAAGTCAGGCCAGCTTGGTGCAGGGACCAACACCCGAAACAAACAGGCTGGAATCGCCCTGGTATGTAAAAGTACTGCTGGCTTTTTCAGGCTGGCTGGCTGCGCTGTTCCTGTTGGGGTTTATCGCTGTAGGATTTCAGTTCATCATGAAAAACAGCACTGTCTCCATTATCACAGGTGGCATGATGATCGGTGGTGCTTTTGCCTTATTGCGCGCACCAAAAAATGAGTTCTTTGAGCACCTTTCCCTGGCCACAAGTCTGGCGGGACAGGCTTTAGTTATATTCGGGATTTTCGATATTGTTAAAGGTAATAATGATGGAATGACTTGGGCGCTGATCTCGCTATTACAGATATCGCTGGCCATTCTCATGCCAAACTTTACCCATCGAGTATTTTCTGCTTTTGTTGCAGCTCTCGCTTTTTCCATGGCGCTCACTATCATGGGCGTGCCTTACATTGTTAGCGGCATTGTCATGCTTCTGGCCGCCTGGCTTTGGCTAAACGAATTCCGTTATCCGCTACACATGAACAAAATGCGTGCAATTGGTTATGGTTTGGTACTCGCGCTCATTCTGATAGAGGGCTCAGTGGTGTTTAGCACTGCACCTATCGGCTGGCGATCTGCTTACCCTCATCATGCATTATGGGTTCAGCCATGGATGGGAGACGTGCTTTCAGGTGCGGTCACACTTTACGTAGTCTGGCAGTTATTGCAGCGATGGGGGCATGTCATATCCAACCGTCTTTCAATTATGGCTTTACTGGGCACACTGCTCTTATGTGCCGTATCCATGGAGGCCAGAGGCATTACTGTAGGCATAGTGGTCATGATATTGGGTTTCGCAGGCAGCAATCGCGTACTTCAAGGGCTGGGAATTTTATCGCTACTTTTCTATATTTCCTCTTATTACTACCTTCTCGATGCCACGCTGCTGGCCAAAGCGCAAACTTTGCTCGCAGTCGGCCTAATTCTGTTTATTGCACGCTGGTTGTTGTTACGCATGATACCTGCAAGCGAGGCGGTGAAACGTGTCTAAAAAAATAGCGCTCTTCGCCCTGGCAATTATCCTGGGGCTAGTTAACTGGTCTATCGCTACCAAGGAAAAACAACTAGCTGAAGGCAAAACGGTCTATCTCGAACTCGCACCAGTTGATCCACGCTCACTCATGCAGGGAGACTACATGGCACTACGTTTTTGTTTAGCCAATGAAGTATATGACGCGTTACCCAAAGCGAAAAACAATCAGCTTTGGCACCATGACGTAAGTGCATCGGATGGTTATGTGGTTGTAAGCCTGGATGAACGAAGCGTTGGTTCTTTCAAAAGGCTTTACAAGGATCAGGCCCTTGCAGCAAATGAAGTGCTCATGCGCTATCGAGTACGTAATGGCGCGGTGAAATTTGCTACCAACGCTTTTTTCTTTCAGGAAGGCCAAGGGAAATACTATCAACCGGCACGCTACGGACAATTTCGTGTAGACGACAAGGGCGAGTTATTGCTAGTGGCCATGTTTGATAAGGATCTGAATAAACTGGGACCAAAAAATAACCAAAATCATGGCTAGGACTAAGCAGCTCAGAATATTTATTCCTCACTCAAACGGGGAGCAAGGACAATAATCAGGGCTTGCAATCATATTTTTTTAAAAACCGATTCAACAACACTCTAATATCCGGATTGCAAGAAGCTGAAAAAACTCGGTAAAACTGGTAACGTATGCTTCCACCCTCACCTATCGAGCCCACCATGACCAACCGACTTGCTCAGGAAACCAGCCCTTATTTGCAACAGCATGCGAACAACCCGGTCGACTGGTATCCGTGGGGAGAAGAGGCGCTGCGACTGGCGCGCGAGCAGAACAAGCCGATACTGCTGTCGATTGGTTATTCCGCCTGCCACTGGTGCCACGTCATGGCGCACGAGTCGTTTGAGGACGCCGAGGTGGCAGCGGTGATGAACGAGCACTTTATCAATATCAAAGTAGATCGCGAAGAGCGTCCCGACCTCGACCAAATTTACCAGACCGCCCATTACATGCTGACCCAGCGCAACGGCGGCTGGCCACTGACGCTGTTCCTGACGCCAGATCAGACGCCATTTGTCGGCGGCACTTATTTCCCCAAGCAGCCACGCCACAATTTGCCTGGATTTATCTCATTGATGCAGCAGGTCGTGACGCTATACCGCACCCGACAGCAAGATATTGCCGCGCAGAATGCTTCACTCCTGCAGGCATTCGACACCACCCTGCCCAGCTCGCAGAATGAGGTCAGCTTCAGCACTGCGCCACTAGACGCTGCCTGCAGCACCTTGCAGCAATCGTTCGATCATGTTCATGGCGGCTTCGGCAATGCGCCCAAATTCCCGCATCCGACGGACATGGAATTCTTGCTTCGGCACGCAGCACGCACTCATAATCCCGATGCCCAGTTCATGGCGCTGCATACCCTGCGCAAAATGGCGGACGGCGGCATCTACGACCAGCTCGGCGGCGGATTCTGCCGCTACAGCGTGGACGGGCACTGGGCCATTCCCCATTTTGAAAAAATGCTGTACGACAATGGCCCGTTGCTGACGCTGTACACCGACGCCTGCATACTGACTGGCGAAGCCACGTTCAGGCGCACAGCTCACGGTATCGCGGGCTGGGTCACGCGCGAAATGCAGGCACCACAAGGCGGCTACTATTCCAGTCTGGATGCGGATTCTGAACACGAAGAAGGCAAGTTTTATGTATGGACACCGCAGCAGGTCGCGAGCCTGTTGAGTGTGGAAGAATATGCAATTGCGTCCGCTCATTATGGGCTGGACCAGCCACCCAATTTCGAGCACCAACACTGGAATCTGGTCGTCTCCCAGCCTCTGGACAGCATTGCCAGCGCACTGGAGCTGCCGATGAAACAGGCAGAGCAGCTGCTCGCCAGCGCGCAACAGAAGCTGTTTGTCGCCCGTACCAGCCGGGTACGACCGGGGCGCGATGAAAAAATACTGGTAAGCTGGAAC